>ERZ773134.29-NODE-29-length-113650-cov-24.456534_pt1 | contig 113650 bp, 105 predicted proteins | sample MGYA00580856_ERZ773134 | MGnify/ENA primary metagenome ERZ773134 (study PRJEB29015, sample SAMEA2737823) | human gut metagenome | biome: human gut; feature: human-associated habitat; material: faeces | place: China | collected 2012 ... | reverse complement strand
GAAAACAGATTTTGCCGCCACCACTTCCTGCTCCCGGATCTCTTCCCCTTCCTGCGGAATCAGAATCTCTTTTGACCATGCGAATTCTTTTACTGTATTCCACTCTTTCGTCACAAAAGTGTCATCACAGAACTCCCCGTCGTAAATCTCACTGAAACGAATCCTGCTTTCTCCCCATATCCAGCTCTGATCCGTTACGATTACTTCTTCACTTCCATCCATGTATACAATATGCACTCCTCCGAGAATACCTCCCGGACGCCCTATTCTTTGCAGCTTGTCAGGTGTGTCCTGCCATCCGGGCATCGGCGAACGAAACCAGCCTTTTCCGAGTGTTACGGTCAGTTCATTCTCCTCTCTCAACAAATCTGTAATATCATATTCCTGATACTGCAATCTTTTATCATAAGCCGTCCACCCCGGCGCCAGCACATACTTTCCAACTCGTTTTCCATTCAGATGCGCCTCATACACGCCCAGCGCCGTCAGATATAACGTCGCACGTTCTACCTTCTTTTCTGTCTTCCATCCCTTTCGAAAAACCGGACACACCCCACCGGTCTCTTCCGAAGTCCGGATCCATTTTGCCTGAAACTCCATAGCTTTCTACCTCCCAATAACTACTGCATTTGTACAGTTTCTCTTATAACCCAGTGTACAACGTTTCCGTCAAAACCGGAATATCTTTCAGGACTTTTCATTCACTTTTTCCATCTCTTCTACAAATTTTTCTTCCGTCATGTGCATTCGCAAAGCGGCTTCTTTCACGGAGAGCAGGCCATCCTTTATAAGTCCTGTATACGCCTTAATGAAACCGAAAAGTTCTCCTTCTGCTCTGCCTTCTGCTCTTCCATCTTCAATCATTTCATCTACTGCCTGACACACATTAATTTCCTCCTCTTCTTCTGATATTGTAATCGGTGTATTTGTTATCGCTTTTATTCCCTGCGCCGCCTCGCCCGAGATGGTCGCCGCGTTGAACATGTTGAAGCGGCGGATCGTGCCCGGTCCCGTGGTGTAGGAGGTCGTGCCGAGCGCCGTGATGGGAATCATCGCCTTGTCGGCGCCCCGGACGAAGAACAGCCCGAGATTTTCCCGCTGCGCCCGGTACGGGGCTTCGGCCTGGATATAGACGCGGTAGATGCGGTTGAACATGTTGAAGTCGTTGACGTAGACCGATCCGGTGAAGGTCTTCATCGTCGAGAAGATGTCGGCCATCGGGACGCCGAGCATCTGGGCCTTGTCGCGGTCCACGTCGAAATAGAGCTGCGGGATGTCGCTCTGCATCGACGACGAGAGTCCCGTCAGCTCCTTGCGCTTCGAGGCGTAGTGCAGCAGCGTGTCCACGGCCCGCTGAAGGTCGCCGTACGAGGCGTTGCCGCGGGCTTCGAGCACCATTTCGAAACCGCCCGAGGCGCCCAGTCCCGGAATGACGGGCGGCGTCGAGAGGTAGACCTTGCTTTCGGGATAACGGCGCATCTCCTCGCGGATGTCGTTCATCAGCCGGCGGATGTTCGAACTTTTGCGCTCCTCCCACGGTTTGAGGATCACCGTCAACTGGCTGCGTGACTGGTTGGTGCCCACGCGGGGGCTTGATCCGGTGACGTTGAGCACATATTCCACGTCTTCGAGCGACATCAGGTACTTCATGGCGCGGTCTGTCACGCGGCGCGTGCGTTCGAGCGTGGCTCCTTCCGGAAGTTCCAGCTCGACGGTGAAATAGCCCTGGTCCTCCTGCGGCATGAAGCTCTGGGGTACGATCTTGTTGAGCGCCCACAGCGCCACGAGAGTCAGTCCGAACAGCGCCAGCATGCGTTTCGAGTGGCGCACGCCGCCGCGGATCATCCGCTCGTAGAACTTCGTTCCGCTGCCCAGCCAGATGTTGATGCGGCGGAAGAGGCGGTTTTTCCGCTTGCCCGAATCGGGACGCAGGATCAGGGCGCAGAGGGCCGGCGAGAGGGTCAGGGCCACGAACGTCGAGATCAGCACCGACACGGCGATCGTGATGGTGAACTGGCGGTAGAGCTGGCCGGTGATGCCCGAAAGGAAGCTCACGGGAACGAACACGGCGCACAGCACCAGCGATGTGGCGATGATGGCGCTGCCCAGTCCGCTCATGGCCTTTTTCGTGGCTTCGTAGGGCGATAGCCCCTCCTCGTTCATAATGCGCTCGACGGCCTCCACCACCACGATGGCGTCGTCCACGACGATGCCGATGGCCAGGATCAGGCCCAGCAGGGTCATCATGTTGAGCGAGAATCCGAATGCCAGCATCACGCCGAACGTACCGATCAGCGAGATCGGCACGGCGATGGTCGGGATGAGCGTCGCGCGCCAGTTTTGCAGCGAGAGGAAAACCACGAGGATCACCAGCAGCAGGGCTTCGAACAGTGTGTGGTAGACCTCCCTGATCGACTGCGAGATGTAGGAGGTCATGTCGAACGGTATCTTGTAGGAGATGCCTTCGGGGAAGCTGCGGCTGATCTCCTCCATCGTCTCGCGCACCGAGCGCGCCACCTCCATGGCGTTGGCGCCCGGCAGCATGTTGATGTTCATCACGGCCGCATTGCCGCCGTTGATGCCGCTCTCGGTGCTGTACGACGAGGCTTCGAGCGAGATGCGCGCCACGTCGCGCAGGCGGATGAGCGATCCGTCGGGGTTGGCGCGGACGACGATCTCCTCGAATTCGCCCACCGACGAAAGGCGTCCGCGGGCGGTGATCGGGATCGTGACGTCGAGGTCCGTGATGGGCTGCTGGCCCAGTACGCCCGCCGCCGATTCGCGGTTCTGGTCCTTGAGGGCCTTTTGCAGGTCCTGCACCGTCAGCCCGAGGTTGGCCAGCCGGTCGGGCTGCACCCATATCTGCATGGCGTAGTAGCGGCTGCCGACGTTCGAGACGCTGCCGACGCCCTTCACGCGGCGCAGCATGTCCAGCACGTTGAGCGTGGCGTAGTTCGAGAGGTATATTTCGTCGAACTTGGGGTCGTTCGACAGCAGCGTGATGGTCATCAGCCGGCTCGAAGCCTGCTTTTCGACCGAGATGCCGTTCTGGATGACTTCGGCCGGGAGGCGCGCCTCGGCCTGCTTCACGCGGTTCTGAATCTCGACGGCCGCCAGGTCGGCGTCCGTGTCGATGTCGAAGGTCACGGTGGCGGAGAAACCTCCCGAGTTGCTGCTCGTCGACTCCATGTAGAGCATGCCGGGGGTTCCGTTCAGCTCCTGTTCGATGGGCGTCGCCACGGCCTGCGTCACGGTCTGGGCGCTGGCTCCCGGATAGGAGGCCGAGATCTTGACCACCGGGGGCACGATGCGCGGATACTGGTCCACGGGGAGCATCACCAGTCCTAACAGGCCGACGATCACGATGACCACCGACAGGACGGTTGAAAACACGGGCCGGTCGATAAAGAAATCCGATTTCATGGCTCGCTATTTTTCAGACGCCTCCGTCTCGGTTGCACTGCTTTTTTCGGGGACCGGCACGGGGTCGACCTTGTCGCCGTGCGTCAGTTTGTGGAAACCCTCCACGACGATCTTCTCGCCGGGAACGACGCCGCGTTCGACGATCACCCGGTTGTTGACCTCGGGGCCGAGTTCGATCAGACGGCGTTCGGCGATGCTGTCGGGCCGTATGACAAAGATGTAGGCGCCGCCCTTCTCGATGACGACCGACTTGGTCGGCACGACCGTGGCGTCTTCGCGCACGTCGAGCAGCAGGCGCACCTTCGTGAACTGTCCCGGCAGCAGGATGCGGTCGGGGTTGGCCATCTCGGCGCGCACGGAGAAGGTTCCCGTTTCGGGGTCGACCTGCGGATCGGCGAAGTCGACCAGTCCGCGCAGCGGATACTGGGTGTTGTCGGCCAGCGTGATGGTGATGTAGGGGTCCCACTTGCGGGTGGAGTCCTTCTGGCCCAGGTTGACGTTGCGGGCCTTGCTTTTGAGGTAGTCGAGTCCCGTCATGCTGAAGTCCACGCGCACGGTGTCGCTCTTGACCACCGTCGCCAGCAGCGATTTGCCGTTGGGACCTACGAGCGTGCCGATGTCGACGCTGCGCTCGGAAATATAGCCCGACAGCGGCGAACTGACGGTCGTGTAGCTCAAGGCTGTTTCGGCCTGCGTGAGGTCGGCCTCGCTCATCGCCACGGAGGCCGTGGCGCTTTCGTAGGAGGCGATGGCGTTGTCGAGGTCCAGCTGGCTCGCGGCGTTCTGCTCGTAGAGCGGGCGGATGCGTTTCAGGTCGCGGTCGGCCTTGAGTTCCAGAGCCTTGTCTTTGTTCAGCTGTGCCTTCGCCTTGTTTACCCGGGCTTCGTAGAGCTTGGGGTCGATGATGAACAGCGGCTGCCCCTTCTTGACGTAGGTTCCCTCCTCGAAAAGCATTTTTTCGAGGAAGCCCTCCACCCGGGCGCGGATTTCGACGAACTGCTGGGCGCGGATGCGTCCCACGTATTCGCCGTAGAGTTCGATGTCGTCGGTTTCGGCAGGCTCGACCTGGACCACGGGCAATATGGGTTTTACGGGTTCGGGGCGCAGCCACCACCAAAGCCCTCCGACAGTCAATACGGTTATTCCGGCCAGGATCAGCCAGGAGCGTTTCGACAGACGGCGGATTCTGCCGCCCGCCTCTTCGCCGAGTTGCAGCGTACGGCGGCCGGCGCGGGCCGCCTGCTGCACGATTTTCTCGTGTGATAGTTTCATGTTGTTTCCAAATCCGGAATTGTTTGCCTGGTATCCGGTATATCGGCGCAAAAATACGATTTTTTCGCCGATATGCTATTTAAACGTAAAAGTTAGGCGAATATGATGCCGGAATTCCTGTTTTTGTTCATACGGAGGCTATTGGTGTCTTTTCGGAAGACAGCCTGTGACTTTCCGGGCCGATGCCGCGGATTTTCTCCGGGAAATCGTATCTTTGCACTTATGAAAACAATCTTATGTACCTTTTTTGCATGTGCGCTGTTCTGCGCCGTCGACGTACGTGCACAGCAGACGCCGCCTTCGGGGGCGGCATTTATTGCTGTCTGCAAGGAGTCGATGACTCTTGCGGTTTACGATTTCAACAGCTGCCTGCGGGCCGTCTATCCCATTGCCTGCGGGCGGGCGCTGGGCAACAAGGAGAAGCCGGGTGATATGAAGACGCCCGAAGGGCTTTTCTCCGTCCAGCAGATTCAGGACGCAAGCGCATGGACGCACGATTTTGGCGACGGTAAGGGGGAGATCAGAGGGGCCTACGGTTCGCATTTCATCCGTCTGAAAACGCCCGGTCACCGCGGCATCGGTATCCATGGAACCCACGATCCCGCCTCGATCGGCACGCGTGCAACCGAAGGGTGCGTCCGGTTGAACAATAGCGATTTGCTCGAATTGGTGAAAAAGTATGTCTACGTCGGTATGCCGGTCGTGATCCTTACCTCCGAGGCGGACAGCGCCGTGCCCTGCCGCTTTCCCGCCGCCGTCAAGGCAGGACCCCGACTGATGGCGCAGACGGAGTAAGGAATTTCGTCTGTTCGCGGCGCTCCGAACAGTCTCCGAAGCGGGCGGCGGGTAGTTTTTCAGGCCGGGAGCAGAATCGAGAAGCGGCTGCCGCGGCCGATTTCGCTCTCGACCGAGATCGTGCCGCCGTGCGCTTCGACGAACTCCTTCGAGATGGCCAGCCCCAGCCCGCTGCCCTGCACCTTGGTTCCCGGGACGCGGAAATAGCGCTCGAAGATGCTCTTGTGGTAACGCGGGTCGATGCCGCGCCCGAAGTCCTGGACGTAGATCTCGACCGCCTTTTCGCGCTGTACGGCGCCGACGATGATGCGCGACCGTTCGGGCGAATGGTGGATGGCGTTCGACAGCAGGTTGGTGATGACCCAGGCGATCTTCTCGTTGTCGACGAAGAGTTTCGAGATCTTTTCGGGATAGTCCACCTCGACGAAACAGCAGAACCTCTCGGCCAGAACCTGCGTAGCCTTTACAGCATAGTCTATCAGTTCGATAGGCTTGGTTACTTTAGGTATCAGTTTAAGTTTGCCGGTCTCGATCTGGGTCATGTTCAGCAGTTCGCCCGTGATCGAAAGCAGGCGGTCGCTGCTCTCCTTGATGCTCGTGACGAGCTGTTTCTGCTCGCCGTTCAGCGTTCCCAGCCGGTCGTCGCCGAGCAGCTGCAAACTCATCAGGATCGACGAAATCGGGGTTTTCATTTCGTGCGAAACGGTCGAGATGAAGTTGGTCTTGGCGGAGTCCAGCTCCTTGAAGCGGGTGACGTTGTTCAGGACGATCAGGTTGCCGACGAACTGCTGTTCGCGCCCGCCGACGGGAGTGATGTAGAGCGGCGTGTTCTCCACCTGGAAATAACTCTCCTTGTTGTCGGCGTAGATTTTCAGCGGCTCCTTGTCGGCGTCCTTCTCCGTGTCGTTCACTCCCCGGACGAGCCGCCGCAGCAGGTCGTTCGACAGCGCCACTTCGGCGGCGTCGCGTCCGACGGCGTCCTCCCGGAGGTTCAGCACCGAGAACGCCTCGCGGTTCATAAAGAGGATTCTGCGGTCGGGACCCAGCCCCACGATCGGCTCGTGCAGCGTGTCGACGATCGCCTCGATGCGCTTTTTGGCGGTCATCAGGTCGTCGAGCGAACTGCGGCGGTATTCGTCGAGTTTGGCGGCCATGTCGTTGAACGATTCGGCGACGGATTCGAACTCGCGGTTGCCCGGGAAATCGAGCCGTTCCCGGTAGTTGTGGTTGGCGATCTGGGTGATCCCCTTTTTCAGCGCGTCGATCGGACGCAGCACCGACTGCGGGAACCAGACGAGGATGCCCCCGGCGATCAGGGCGCAGAGCGCGGCGACGGCGATCAGCCACCACATGGCGTAGTCGGCGCGCTGCTCCACCCCGGCGCTCTTGGCGCGGATGGCCGCCATGTTCAGCTCCATGATCCGGAACAGGTCTTCGCGCACGGTCCGGATTTCGGCTTCGGTGACCGGGTCGCTCAACGAAGCGACGTGGCGTTCGAGCGCCGCGGTGGTCTCCTTCTCGCTGATCTCGGTGATGTTCTGCTGTTGCAGGGCGAGGTTTTCGCGCAGGGCGTGCCGCGATATGGAATCCTGCCCGATGTCGTTGAGCGACCGCAGCATCTCCCCGGCGTATTGCAGCGAGTTGTAGTTGTCGGCGAGGATGGTTCCCGTCGCCCGCGACAGCTGGCGGACGTAGCCGACCGACTGGATGCCCAGCAGCAGGATCATGGTGAAAAGAATGCCGATGCCCAGGGTGATTCTCCTTTGTATTCTCATGGCTTATGAAAAAATGAAAAGGTCGATGTTCATGCGCGACAGCCGGACGGTCAGACGCCGCAGGCGGATTGCGCTTTTCAACAGCGAAAATAGTGAAAATTCGGGACGCCCGATGCAGACGATGTTTATTTTTTGCTCCCGGCACACTCCGGCGATGCTCTCCACCGGGGAGTTCGAGCGTATGCGGCGGACCTCGCCGCCGAGTTCCGTGGCGAGGTTCAGGTTGTTGATCAGGTAACGCTGCCGGGCCAGCGGAATGCGGTCGTCGGCCTCGCGGTCGCCCTGCACGTAGAGCACCGTGAAGGCGGCGTTCAGGTGCGTGGCCATGCGCGCCGTCTTGCGGATGACCCGGCGGGCGCGTTTTTCGGAGGAGTCGATCACGGCCAGCAGTTTGTCGCGCCGGAAGGTTTCGGAACCGGTCACCTCGCTGTCCACCTTCTTTTCCACGCGCAGCGCCACCTCTTTCAGCGCCAGTTCGCGCAGTTGCAGCAGGTTGTCCTGCGTGAAGAAGTTGCCGAGCGCCGCGGCGATCTTGTCGGGGCGGTAGATCTTTCCGGCTTTCAGCCGTTCGATCAGTTCGTCGGCCGTGAGGTCGATGTTCACCACCTCGTCGGCCATCGCCAGCACGCTGTCCGGGACCCGCTCGCGGATCTCGATGCCCGTGATCTCCTCGACGACCTCGTTCAGCCCCTCGATATGCTGGATGTTGACGGCCGAAATGACGCTGATCCCTGCGTCGAGAATCTGCATCACGTCCTGCCACCGCTTGGGGTTTTCGCTCCCCTCGATGTTGGTGTGGGCCAGTTCGTCCACGACGACGATCTCGGGGCGGAGGTTGACGATGGCCTGCGTGTCCATCTCCTCCAGTTCCTTGCCCTTGTAGAAGAGTCTGCGGCGCGGCACGAGCGGAAGCCCTTCGACAAGGGCTTCCGTTCCGGCGCGGCCGTGCGTTTCGATGTAGCCGATGCGGACGTCGACGCCCGCGTCGAGCAGCTGGCGGGCCTCTTGCAGCATGCGGCAGGTCTTGCCCACGCCGGCGCTCATGCCGATGTAGACCTTGAACTTGCCGCGGTGCGAACGCCGGATCAGTTCCAGAAACCGCTGAACGCTGTCCTGCCTCTCCATCGGTTACATCCGGAAGGAGATGCCTCCCACAAAGTTAACGTCGTCCAGGGCCGGATTCCAGATCAGGTTGGTGAAAACGCCGACCGACATCGAATCCGTCCCTTTGATGGTCCATGATTTTCCGGCATTGAGGAAGACGTTCTGCACGCAGAACCCGCGGTCTCCGGTGAGGTAGGTCGCGGCGGCGTTCCAGGGAACCATGCCCACGCCGGCCTTCATGTCGACGGTCTTCACCGTGAACGGGCAGGCCGCCTCGAAATACGAGGCATAGGCGCGTTCGCCCTTGTGGTTCACGTCGGCCGCGCCGAAGAGAACCGTGTACCACGACAGCGTGACGGGGACCTTTTCCGAAACGACCCAGCTGGCGCCCACCTCGATGCGGTGGGGCGAACGGCTGTCGAAGACGAAATAGCGGTCGTCGGCGTGTCCGGTCCAATAGAGGTCGGCCACCGAAAGGGTCACGGGTCCGAGCGCGTAGGCCAGCGTGAGGTCCATCTCCTTGTAGGCGCTGTCGAAATCGACCGAACCCCAGGCCGTCGCCGAGAAGTTTCCGGCGCTCATCGTCAGCGACGGCTGGAAAGCCGGGCCGCTTTCGCGGACGCCGCGCCATACGTAGGTGCTCACCAGGTCGGTTCCGCCCGAGAATTTCACCCCGCGCTCCCGGGCGCAGAGGTCGGCGGTCAGAAAGATTGCCAAAGCGGCGATCAGAATGAATACCCAGCGTTTCATCGTTTTATTGATTTTCATGGTTTGCGATTAGTTTTCGTTCAGTTCTTCCAAAGCGACGTTCAGGCGCAGCACATTGACCTTCTCCGTGCCGAAAAGCCCCAGCCACGGTTTTTGGGTCAGCGAGTCGACCAGATGCCGTACCGTAGCGGTGTCCAGCCCACGGGCCTCGGCCACGCGGCGCACCTGCGCCTGCGCCCCGCGGGGCGAGATGTCGGGGTCGAGGCCCGAGCCGCTGGCCGTGACCATCTCGGCGGGAACCTCCGCACGCGAGAGGTAGGGATGCGCCGCGAGAAAGTCCTGCACGCGCTGTTCCACCCCGGCGAGGTGCTCGGGGTTGGTCGTGGCCTTGTTGCTGCCGCCCGAACCGCCGCCGTTGTAGTCCACGGCCGAGGGACGGCTCCAGAAATAGCGGACATCGGTGAACCGCTGCCCCACGTTCGCCGCGCCGACGACCTGTCCGTCGAGCGTCACCACGTCGGCTTCCCCGCCGTTGGGACCTGCGACGGCCGAGATGCCGCGCAGCACGAGGACATATCCCACGCCGAGCACGATACACATCGCCAGCGTTATTTTGAGTGAAATCCAAAGGTTTTTCATAGTAGAAGCAATGCTTTAAAAGAATACGCTTATTAACATGTCTATCAGTTTGATGCCGACGAACGGGACGATCACGCCGCCGAGTCCGTAGATAAAGAGGTTGCGGCGCAGCAGGGCCGAGGCCCCGATCGGTTTGTAGGTCACGCCGCGCAGGGCCAGCGGGATGAGCAGCGGAATGATCAGGGCGTTGAAGATCACCGCCGAGAGAATGGCGCTTTCGGGCGAGTGGAGGTGCATGACGTTCAGCGCGCCGAGCGACGGAATCGAGGCGATGAACAGCGCCGGGACGATGGCGAAGTACTTCGCGACGTCGTTGGCGATGGAGAAGGTCGTGAGCGTGCCGCGCGTCATCAGCAGCTGTTTGCCGATCTCGACGATCTCGATCAGCTTCGTGGGGTCGTTGTCCAGGTCGACCATGTTGCCCGCCTCCTTGGCGGCCTGCGTGCCGCTGTTCATGGCCACGCCCACGTCGGCCTGCGCCAGCGCCGGGGCGTCGTTCGTGCCGTCGCCCATCATGGCCACCAGCTTGCCCGACTGCTGTTCGCGGCGGATGTATTCGAGCTTGTCCTCGGGACGTGCTTCGGCGATGAAGTCGTCGACGCCTGCCTTCTCGGCGATGTATTTGGCCGTCAGCGGATTGTCGCCCGTGACCATCACGGTCTTCACGCCCATCCGGCGCAGCCGCTCGAAGCGTTCGCGGATGCCCGTCTTGATGATGTCCTGCAACTCGATGACGCCCATGATCCGTTCGTTTTCGCAGACTATGAGCGGTGTGCCGCCGTTCTCGGAGATGGTGCGCACGGTGAATAACAAGAAAAGGAGGCCGAAGATCATGAAAAAATGGACCAAGGCAGCATTGCTGACGGGCTGTGCATGCTGTATTGCCGGTGCAGCACTTATACTCTGCGGCTGGGCAGACGGCGGAAAAGCGTATGTGGAAACGTATGATCTGAATGCGTTTGACGGTTCGGCAACAAAGGAAGAAAGCATTTCCGTGCAGGAAAAAATAAAAATAGATAATTTTGACAAATTACAGACAGATCTTGCGATCGGCGATCTGCGCATCCTTCCGTCCGGTGACGATTCCTGTTATCTCGCCTGGCGGATTCCGTCGAAAAAAGGAGAGAATGCAGTGGAATATCGCGTGCGGGACGGTGTTCTGAGCATCGAAGAGACAAGCGCAGTGTCCGATACGATTTACATTAATATTGACTTTACGGAAGAAATCTTAAGTGGCGGTAAACAGTCGGAAACAGGAGTGATTCTGTATGTACCGGAAAAGAAGGTACTGAAAAAAATAGAGGTAACGATGGGATTCGGTGATGTGCAGATGAATGGCATCCAGGCGGAAAGCGGAAGACTGCAAAATGCGGATGGAGATATCACACTTTTCGGATGTGACATGCAGAATATCAAATGCAAAGCAGATTACGGTGATGTGGAACTGAAGAGCGGAACGTGGGAGAATGGGTCGATCACGCTGGAGGATGGCGATGCGAAAATCCAAAATACGAAGCTTTCCGGAGACGTGTCGGTGGAAAACTCCTACGGCGATATTGAACTTGAACTGGGTAAAAAAGATCTGGAACGGCTGGAAATTACGGCAAAGACAGATTTTGGGGAGATCGATGTACCGGATACCATGGAGAATCTGATGCAGAAAGAGGAGGACGAGCAGAGCTATTTTCTAATCCTGAGGTCATTCACAATATGTTTGACTTCCCTGCTACAAAAGGAGAAAAAACATTAATTCAAAAAATTATTGATTGGTTTAAGAGGTTATTTGGTAAAAATACTACTCATCAAGATTTAATTAATAAAATAGTAGATAATGTTATTGAATTTAATGCATATCAAACTCTAGAACAAAGAGAAGATTCTTATGATTATATACCTGACGTTCTACCAGCAGCTAGTAAACGTGAAGAAATTGCTTCTATCAAACTTAGATCTGTATTCTCTGATATGGTTAAGACAGCAGAGAACCGTGTAGCTTCCTTAAGATACAATGTTATAGAAGACAAATTTGATAGAAATGAAAACTTACGTAATGATAAGTTACTATCTAGTCTTAGAAGTATTCAAAATTCTATAACTGATGTAGAAGGTGTTAACAATATTGCTAATTTTCTTAATGGTAGTCTAGAGTATGTAGATAATGTACTATATAGTCTAGATGAAGCAGAGAAAGTAATTAAAACTATTGATGAGAAGATAAGTACTGCACAAATAACAAATGATACTGAAGAACTTACTAAGTTAAGAACTGCTTTAGATAACTTTGGTGCTGAGTATTTATACCCACATGAAAGTAACTTACGTAAACTTTATAATGAGCTAAATACAGAATTTAATAGGAATATCTATGAAAATATATTAGGTACTAATGAATTTGATAATATATTATCTGTAGTAGATGGATTGATTAGAGAATTCTCATCTAAAAAGATGATAGATAGAGAAAACATTGGTTACATGTATGGGAACTCAGTTAGAAGAACAGTAGAAAAATTCTTGCGTACTGAGATGGAAGAAGCTAAAGACCCTAATATAGATAGAGCTCTGATGAACTGGCTTACTTTTGATGGTGATTTAAATTGGTATCATAGATTCTTCGCTACTCCTGTAAACTCACCTAAGTTTGTTATCAAACTATTAAGAAAGGTTATTGGAGATGTTAATTCTATGACTCATAAACAGGTTTATCGTAAGTATGCTGAATTATATAAAGCAGCAAAAGAAACAAGAGACCATAATCTTTTATTTGAAAGAGATGTAGATGGTAAAAAGACTGGATATTTAATTAGAGATCGTAGGTATGGTGTATATCAAAATAACAAATATAAGTTTAGAAAGGATTGGTTAAAAAAGCATAAACTGGCTAGTATTGACGAACTTAAACTCAACCCATCTTTGTGGATACAATATCAAAAAGATTATAATGATTGGAAAGCTGAGAATTGCGAAAGAAAATATACGCCAGAATTTTATGCTATATTTACCAATTTAAGTATGGAAGCTAATATGGCTTTATCCGAAGTAAATCTAGAGATAGATAACATATTAAAACCATACAGAGATAGTAGTACTAATAAACCTAGATTCGAAAGAATGCCAATAGATGAATATCAAAAATATATTAGGTTATTAGAGAAGAAAAGGAATCTTGCAAATCCTTATGATCCTATTAGTGGAGAATTAAAACCAGAAGGTAGTGTAGAAGCTCAAATAGCTGCTGAACTTACAGAAGCTTATGCCAAACTACAAGAAGGATTAGAGTCTAAAGTAGACATGGATGCTTTCCTAGAAGAAATGGAAAGAATGAAAAATGTTGAGGGGTATACTCCAGATGGAAGTGACACATTATATAGTGCTTGGTTAGAGCGTAATACCAGATGGGAGCTTACAGATGAGTTTAAAGAGAAGGTATCTAAGCAAAATAAAAAAGATTATGGTGAAATATATGATAGATTATATCAAGCCAGATACAATCTATTGAGGTTATATAGAACTGATAAATTTGAACCAGATTATACTAGAATGCCTCAAGCAGTTAAGGATAAAATCAAAGAGCTTGATATAGCAATGTATAATGTGAGAAAACGTACTAAAAAAACTGGTAGTAGTGTTAGGTTATTTAAATCTGAACTTAGTGATCTAGCAAAGGAAAATGGAGGTAAAAGTGCTGTATCACCTGAAGATATATGGGTGGATGATAAAGGAGTAAAACACTATGCTTCTTATATGACCAAAGTAATACCAGTACGGCAACAGTATATGCATAGAGTACCAAATAGCAATTGGGCTGAAACATCTGAAGAATCTAAGTTCTATAATAAAAACTACGACAACAGTATACCAGAGGCAGAGCAACCTAAATTATCTATTAAAGAATATGATAATAGGAAGGCTTATAATGCTGTAATGAGAGATCCTGCTCTAGTTAATCTTAGAAATGTTATTCTAGATGTTATGAATGAAGCTAATGATAAAATTACTCACTCTAATTATAAGAATAACTATAAGTTACCGCAAATTAATGGTAATATCTTTAATTATTGGGGTAGTAGGGGGCTCATTACAGGAACTCGAAACTATATGGTAGATGCATTTGGTATTCAACCAGATGATGAAATACATGGAGTAAAGGTAGAAACTAGACCTAATGGTACAGAGATAAATATTATGCCTACAATGTATACTACCATGCTTACTGATCCTGCTTCTGGTACTAATGATTTAATTGGAGCTATTACTAAGTATTATAGAATGGCTTGTAATTATGAAAATAAGAAGAAAATAGCTCCTCAATTGAACCTACTAGATAGTTTGATTACTAATGCTGGTTCTATTAGACAAAAAGGCTTTACTAAGCCTGCTGCAAGTAGTAAGTTAGCAGATGCAGTTCACACTTATATAGGTTATCATATTTATGGTAGACGAGATATACTACCTGAAGTAACATTAAAAGGTTATAAGATTTCTCTAGATAAAGTATTTGAATATTTTTCAAGGTGGGGTAGAGATATTGGTTTGTCTTGGAACTTACGTTCTGCGATATCTGGTGGAGTTGCTGCATGGAGTTTTTATGCTAATGATGCTTTTGTTCGTAAACATTATAATATGCATGATTTCACGATTGCAAATAGCATTTTAACAAAAGAATTAATTAGTTTAAAAGTTGCTAGTCAATTTGGTAAAAATCAAGCTAACAATAAACTGATAGGTGTATTAGAATACAATGGTCTTACTTTTAATCAGGAGGAAGATTTGTCTAATACTAATAGATGGAGAATAGGTAGAATGATTACTAGAGCTACAGAACCGTACGCTGCTTTTAAGTTAATGTCATTTTTACCTAACAGTGTATTTGCTGTTTCAGTTTATCTAAACTATAAGTTAATTCGATTAGAGGATGGGCAATTACATTTTATTTCTGAGAACGATTTTCTAGATAACCATTTTCTTAATAAGTCTATAGAAGAACGTAAGGCTATATATAGAAATGCTAAAGATAATCTATGGAATGCATATGAAATGAAAGATGGGTTTAGAGTAAAATCCAAGTATGCGACATATGTTACTGCAGAACTAGAAGAAGAAATTACTGCTAAGTTAGGATCTATATCTAGCCATGCTGAAGGTATGGTTGAAGAAGCTGATAAGAGTGGTGTTCATTTATTACCAGCTCTTAGTACTATACTTATGTTCCGTGCTTTTATTCCAAAAAATATAGAAAATACAATATCTCCAGTGTACTGGAATTACCAGACAAAAGAGTTATCAATGGGAACAGCATCGGCATATTTCTATGGATGGAAATACGGATCTGATAGAAAGCTCATTAAACTTTTAAGAGTACTCACTGGAAGAAATGATGAAAAGTTAAAAGAATTACAAGAGCAATATCCTGATGTAGACGTAAAGAAACAAATAGATTTACATATTAGGAGGTTTAATGCTCAAATGTTTACATACTTCTTCTGGTTAACTATATTTAATCTATTTGGAATGGGTGCAGATGATGATGATTATTGGTTTACTCAATTCTTACGATTAGAATTAAAGAAGATTTCATTAGAATCTGGTTCTAGATACAATGCAATGGATATATTCGATATTCTTAACTCTATTACTCCATTGACTCAAACATTTGAAGATATTAATAGAGTAATTAATCCATTATCCTACTTAAGTAGTAGAAAATATGAAGAAATTGAAAGAGGTGCTTATAAAGGATTAAAGGGATGGCAAAGAGATTTTATTAAAGTTATTCCAATACTCAATGCCTATTATAATATGAAGAATCCACGAGAGAAACTAAATGATATGATAAATCGTATTGGATAAACAAAAAAGGGATCGTTTCACAACGACCCCTTTCTTTTTTCAAACAATTAAGTTTTGGATACTAAAATCCAAGGCAATCTGTATCTTCAAGCAATGTTGGCTCTTGAACGTCTTGTTGCTCAGCCATTTGCATTATAAATAGTTCTTCTTTTACTGTTAACGTTACTTCATCTTTCATAATACTATCATTTATTCTAGCACTTGAACTAATAAATGCATTCTTATTAGTAAACTGAGTAATATGCTCTTTTACTTTAAGAGGTAATAGATGATAATATCTATTCTTTATTGCATATATCAGTCTATCATGCTTCGGATTTATTTTAAATATGAAGATGGTATGATAATCTATATCTCCTTTATATCTATAGTGACCTAAATATAAATTATGCTGTTTATATAATTTACATAAATTTATATATTCAGTATATGATAAACCTGCATAACTTATGTGCAGGTTTTCTTTTATAAAATAGGTAGATAATTTCTTTAATACAATATTAGAATAACATTCATTAAAGAATAGAGATACTATCATTTCCATCATATACTTCTGATCCATCTCCATCGTAATACTCTCTAGAGTGGTCCCATAAATCGTTTTGTTTATGCCAGCATATTCTTCTGATAGTTTCTGATATTATTGTAAGTCTTTCTTCTATACATTCTGGAGTAAAGTTAATAACTCTAACCTCATATCCATTATTACTTTGGATAGCAATGATATAGGTTTCTTTTGTATATTCATCTATATCTATATTCAGTTCGTACTTAAAGTACCAATGAATAGCTAACCAATAGTAAGCTAATTGCCTTCTATAATCATACTCTTCGATAGAATGTTCAAAATTCCATACATCAGCAGTAGTTTTTAAATCTACTAATGTAATCTTCTTTAGAGTGTGATCTATCATTAGCCTGTCTAGCAAAGACTTACAAGATAAATGATAGTTTTCGTAAGCTTTTGGAAATTCCCAATTTATGTGGAACTCGTTATTTTGTTCGCAGGTCTGCGGTTGTTTATATAATAATTCATTTGCTTTCTTATGATCCTGAATGTTTTGCTTAATAGTTTTTAGCATATTCAGATCAGCAAACGAAATAGATTTCAACTCAGTTTGCCGTTCAGTCTTAAGATACTCTATGTAGTTTTCTAGCTTTTTAGCCATTTCCTTGGCTTCTGAGAGTATTTTTTCTTCACTCTTACCTTTTGTACTATAGGCATCAGAATAAGCCTTTATAAGGGCTAAATCTGGGTCAATTTCTACAGTACCAACTAGTTTATCAGCAAATAACTGCTGTTGTTTACTACTTGGAGTTTCAAAGTCTAGTATTCGATAATGTGCCCAAAATTCTTCAGGTTGAAGAATATACATATGTATCATTGTTCCTTTATCTAAATAACTAGCTTTAAGACCTTCAGCGTTTCCTTCTAGCATATCTTTTAGATATCTTGGACCTTTCTTTAAGAATTGTCCTAAATTACTATTAGATATACGAGAATTGTCATCATAGTAAGGTATACTTAAATCCATATTATTCTTCTACATTTTCTGATTCTTCCTCGTCCTTTACTAGACCTAGATCAACAATCAGATCATATTCTTCTAATACGTTTTTATTTTCCATCAGTTAACTGTTTTATTTGTTTAATGCATTTATCTACTTCTTTATGATTATGAACAATAAACAAATTATATTGTTCATCTAAACCTGATTTAACTAAGTTATACTGAAATAATTTCCACTTATAAGGAAAGACATCATTAGGTCTACCTTTTGCTTCAATTATAAAGTTATTACCTACAAAATCTGGAGTATATGTCATAGGTCGTATCTTTTTATCTTTAAACTGAAAGCTAGGAACTAGCTCAAACTTTATAGGCTCGTACTCAGCTTTCAGTTTATTTTCTTTTAGTGCTTTATATGTATATACTTCTAACTTACTTCGGAAATTAATATTATCGAAGACAGTTGGAGTCGCATTTATCACTTTCTTGTTTTGACTCTTTTTCTTTTTCATCTAAGATTTGTTTTAATAACTTCTTAAACGAAAGAAGATTGAGTATGTTGCTAATAGTACAACATAAAACAATAAAGGATATTAAAGCTACTAAATTGACAGTAATTGTAGTACTAAGCAACTCGATCATTAAGTGCCTCCTTTAATTTCTCAAGTTCTACAATCAAGGTTTCTAACTCCCGTTTAGCATTTAGCATTTCCTCATCAGTAAGTTCAGTATTATTATTTTTAACTATACTTAATTTTTCACTGATTTTATCAATGATAGAATAATCAAATACAGCTACAGCAATACCAAACAAGTATGTACAAAACATACTAATAAGAAACGGAACAGTAAATATCATACCAATACTAAACCGAATACCTTTCCAAATATTTTTTAATACTTTCATAATGTCTTATTTAACCAGTTTTTAATAACTTCAAAGCCGTTATTCTTAACGGCATCACTAATATCTTTACTTTGGAATTTCTTATGCACTAAGAATCCATTTAAGCCTGTTTTCTTGCTTATCTTACGCATATTTTTGACTCCTGCAGGATCTCTATCAAAACATACTAAAATGCGTTTAAAACGCTTTTTTAGTATATCTAAAATATTATCTGGAATAAATGTACTCTCTGATGATGGAGATATTGCATTATAACCCATTTCTTTCAAACACATAACATCTTTGAGAGACTTAGTTATAATTAATAGTTCGCCTTTTTCAGGAAGTTGTTCTAACCCTTGAATATCATATTCAGTAAGATTATTACGCCATTTAGTGTACTTATCAGCTAGAGGTCTATAAATTTTAAACTTATCATAAACCTTGTATGCATACATTGGACTTTCATCCTTATAAATACCCTTTACAATTCCATCACATAAATAGTATTTAATACTACTTACGTTATATTTCTTTAATGTATCTAGAGTAATACCAAACTGTTGCCAAAATGCTTTATCAACATTAGTGAATTCTTGTCTTACTACTCCAATTACGGTTTCTTCAGACTTTTCATATGCTTTAGTACTTTTTAAAACAGTATTATTTTTTATGTTCAGATCTTTTACAATCTGTTTCAGTAGTTTGTCATAATTAGTTATACCAGTATATTCTTGTACAAATCTAATTACGTCTCCACAAAGACCATTACCATGATCTTTAAATAAGAGTTTACCTGTTTTCCTACTTCTAAATATTCCAAATGAAGGATTTTTATCTTCTCTAAATGGACTATTGTAGATATAACCTATTTTAAATTGTCCTATGTAACGTGCATATATGTCATACTCTGTTACTCTAGATAAAATATAGTCTAAAGTAATAGGATCCTCTTTTTTAATTCTTTTAGAGTCGTACATAATATAGCAATTTTAGTGAGAGTAGAGGACTTGCACCTCTCCTTAGGTAAAATACCGGGCTATTCACACATCTGCTTATCCTCTACTAGGATTATGTGCTTACTCTCTTTTTGTGTGAGAGGGGGATTCGAACCCCCATGCTAGTATATATTAACTAGCTCCAATCTAGGTATTCTGTCGTCCTTTTCAGACTTTGTATTTCTTTACCAGACAGTACATCCACTTACGTGCGATAATACCTATTCCTCATCCCCATGATCAGTGTCAAAAAGTTTTTTAATTTCTTCAATTTTTTCTTTAGCGCCTTCTTCGCACAGGCACTCTCCTGAAGAGATATAAATGTCAGATTTAGTACTTTTCCTAGTTTGTCTAGGAACATGACCTAAGCCCCAGCCACATTTAAATTTAGCAGTCCAAAATCTGAACATATGATATCTAAAAAACCAAGGAGATACACATGTAAGCATAGTAGGTAGTATTAAGGGGTCTTCAAATCGCTTAAATACTACTTCTACTAATAGATAATCGATTCGCTCTTCTTTATAAGAACCTAACGCCTCTACTTCAGCAAATGTTGAAATCTGTACACGATAACCTTGAGATTCTAAGAAATCTGCAAGCTTTAAAGCGGTATAAGATTTATAAAGCATATCTTTTGCAGATATTGCACAACATTCACATATTCCTACATGTAGTTTAATGAACTTACCATTTTTATCTCCTCCAGTTCTTTGTCTTTTCCTAAGAGATGGTAATCCTTCGATAAATCTATCGTAATTCATATCGTCTCCATCATTCTCATCATACTTGTAGTTAGTCTTTGATCCTCCAAATATCAGATCTTCATCTAACTTTTCAAGTTCATCTAAACCTTCTTTATAAAAGTATTTAGATTTTTGAATCTCTTCCTTAGTTAGTCCTACCCATTTAGGATCGTCTACTCTAGAAATCTCCTTATACTTATTAGGACTACCTGTATCTTCTTGAACTTCACACTCAGTGTAAAATTTATCGAGATTATCAAAATGTGTCTCCAGTTTTTTACCCATGTCACGCTGCCTTTTTAATTTCGGATTTACTTTCAGATGTTTGTAGAAAACGAGTTGAAAAATCTAACTCTTTGTTGACCATTTCCTTTTCAGAATCAGTCCAGTTAGTAATCAACATTTCTTTCCAATTCTTAAAATAAGCCTTCTTCATAAGGTGTCCAGACTGAATCATACGCGTAGATGCAACTCGGCGCAGATTACACTCTTTGATTATCTCACGAAGTTTCCATACGTATTTTACTACATCAGTGTCATACTGACTTTCGTAATCTACAGAATAGTTAACTTCTATAATGCCACCGGTGAATCGGTCAATAGTAGATGCGTCTAATTGATTGTTAGCCACATACTGTCGACTCGCACCATTGCCAAACGTATTAGAAGTAGCAATGATGATACACTCGGGGTGACGACATACTAAACCAGTAGTAGTCTCAATCTCACCGTTAGCAAGAGCAGCATTTAATACTTGACCTACTGCAGGGTCTAATGCAGTCATCTCATCAATCAAGATAACAGATGGCTTAGCATAATATTCTGCAAACTTAGTAGATTCTCGAATAGGATACTTATAACCTACGAACTCTGTCGCAGAAGTACCAATACCACAAGAAATACATAAGTATGGAACATTAAGTTCGTTTGCAACATTACGAGCCATAGTAGATTTACCACATCCTGCAGGACCTACCATCCAAATGTTTCGCATACCAGCCTCAATAATTTTCTTTAATTGATCCTCTGGATTCATTTTGGATATATCTACATACTTAGCCTCTTCAGCTAGTCGTTTCTTCTCGTCCTCTAACTTCTGTTTAAGTTTTTCAAGCTCTTTACGAAGTTTATCCTGAAACTCACTAGCCTTACGCATAGTAATTCCAGAAGCAGATGTTTTGAACTTCTCGCCTTTATTGTTTGTAACCGTATATTTAGTTCCAAAGCGAGTATCCTTCTCTATGACTTTCCAAAAATCTATCGGTTTTGTACGTTTGTTTTTACCGTTTTCGTCTTTAATAGTAGTGATAATACTACCAAAAAACTCATCACCAACCTCCAGATCTTTTGGTTTCGTTTTAGTAGTAAGATTGTCTCCAATGCTACCGCTAGACTCAGACTCTTTACTATTCAACATCTTCTCAGATGCTTCTTTGAACATTTTTTCAAACTCAGTTTGTTTGCCGTCTTTAATAAACTGTTGCATCATTTGCAAAAACGGATGCTCTAAGTCATCGTGTCCCTTCGCATTACCACTAATCTCACCATTTTTTACTGAATATTTTAAGTCTGTTAACTTTGATTCTATCTCTTGAATGTCTAACATAATAAACTATTTTTTTGAGGTTAATAAAAAAGGGAGAGTAACTTTTGTTACCCTCCCTCTCCAATTTAATTGGTTATATAATGTTCTACCTTTTTAGAAAGGCAAATCATCCTCACTATCGTTACTTGGTGTAACGTCAACACTTTCTAATGTACCATTTACTACTTGGAATGGATTAGCATTTTGTTTCTCGACATCAGCTACAATCGGTTTTTCAAACAAATCAATTCCTAACTTAGTAATCATTGATCCGCCAGCATCTACTGTAGACATAGGTTCGATAAACGTATATTTCGCATACTTTGGAAGTGTGGTATAACCTTTATCATTATAGACAACTTTTACTCTTAAGGCTTTATCCTTAATGTTATCTGCAGACAAAAGTCCTACTACCCATTTAGCATACTCTTTGAAGCTTTCACCTTCAAATTGCAACTTATCCTCGTCATAGAAACATTTCAAAATCTGCTCTACACGAGAGAATTGCTTATCACATTTTAACTCAAATTCCTCCTGAGTAAGTTCGCCAAAAGCTGTTTTCTTTCTTGGTTCCCACTCAGTATGAGTCATAATCCTACCTTCTTTTTCGAATTTAAATTCGATAAAACTGTTATCTTGAATTGAGGTTTCATATCTAATTCCAATCAAATGGACATTATCATGAATACCTGCACTTAAAAATGCTACATCGTTTTTTACAATCTTTTTTGCTCTGCTAGAACTGTACATATACGTATATTTTAATCATTATTAGGCAAATAAATTCTATCCCAATAGGTAACTAACTTACCTTCGTTATCACTTTCAGCAATAACAACTTTCTGACCTCTAAGATGAGGTGCTCTCGCTTCTACTATATTGTTTTCTCCACCTTGAAACGAAATCAATGTCTGGTTTTTCTTTCTATAGACATAGCCTATAGCATCTGCTTCTCCACAGATAATATCACTAAGTCTTCCAGCAAGGTCAAGCTGCATTTCAGATAGTTCTTCACCATCCTTATTGACTAATTTATCTTTAGTATGACCTACTAAAATAAATTCTTCACACAACTCTCTAAACATGTCGATAACTTTTCTAACAGCCTGTCTGATATAAAACCATCCAGCACCATTAGGCAACATTCGAACATCTCCTCTATAGGATTTACCCATTGGAGTCTGTTGATAAAGAGTTAGAGCATAACTTAACGTTATTTCTTCTAATCTTGTTGCATTATCAATAGTTATATGCTTATAGAAGAAGCCATTACATTCTTTATTCTTTTGACGAATAGCCGCAGCAATTTCGCCTAAGTCGTTTACGTTTCTAGCTTGAACACAGAGAGAATCTAAAAACTCAGCTCCTCCCTCTAAGTCAATGATTAAATTTGAATCTAATTGACTTGCTATAGTAGTTTTGCCCGATTTTGGTTTACCAAATAGTATTAAGAATCTTGGATTCTTTACTTTGGCTTTAACTTTTTCAGTAGGTAATACTATCATAATGAATAGATATTAACTTACTGTGATTTGATACGCTATGATAAGATTTGTAAATACTGAAATAGTAAGTATATGTTATTTTAAAATTACTCGATCACAAAAATTTCGATAATAGTAATAGATACACTAAGAATTGTTGTTTTTCTCTCCGAAGTCAAACTGTTAAAAAAGCTACGGTTTGCATTAAACGGAATAACAGTATCTCCAATCTGTACAAAATCACTAAAGAAATTAGCCGGAATACCATTAATCAATGCCTCATAACTATCATTACCATAATAATTACGATATGCATTCATTCGATTTACAGCATTCTTCCAAGCTTCATATACGTCAAGATCACGCTGAATCTTCTTATAGCGATAATTACTATCGAACAACGGACTCTTTTTCTTCTCTACAGCAAAAGGAAGAAGATAAAAAGGAGTCGAACTATTATATGAACTCCGACACGGAGTCTGGTAATACGGAGTTAAACCCATTGCTTTGTTAAACAAGCTTTGCGTATAACTACTTACAGAATTATTACCTGTTGTTGTTCCAAAGTAAGAAGAATTGTTGTTGGATTTACCAAAAGAGAATATATAATCTTTCATATCAGTCTTTTTTAATTGTGAACTAAGTAGGGTTTAGTTCCATGCCTCTTTCAATTTCGATAATGTTGTTGTGTGCTAGATCATTTTCGAAATCAAGAATTGCTAATTGTCCTTCCCTATTCTTTAGAATATGGAGATATATCTTGTTTTGTACTGGGAGTCGATGGGGTCCGTACACTGCAAAGCCTAACGTTTCTGGGCGGGCGATTACAAGTACAACATCACTTCCTTGAAAGATAGCATCAGCGGAAGAAATGTCACTACGCATTGGATAATGACATGTTGGGTTATTGATTCGATCAGGAGACTCTATGTTCCTGTTCATTTGTGAGAGCTGAATTATACTTGTGCAACCTACTTTTTTTGCATTTATAAAACAGTTCTGTAAATCTCTAATAATATTTAAAGCACTTTCATCACTTCTTCCTCTTACTAGCAGTGTATGGTCTAGCATTACTACTAACCATTTATCTTTAGCAAGAGTGTCTTGAAAGTACTGTATCGTATCCTTAATCTGATCGACTGTAGCTGCAGAATCTACATAGTATATAGGAAATTTAGCAATCTGTTGTGCTTCTTCCTGTATCTTCTGAAATTCTTCATCACGAAGATCAAATTCAGAACTATATAATTCTGCAGTAGTCTTTCGCATTGAACTGCTTATTTTTCGACCTACTTGTCTACTTGATAACATTTCAAATGAAAAAGATAATACTATAACATTCTTATTAGGATTTAGACTAATTAAATCAGTTTCTAACATATTTGCAAATGAAGACTTACCTGATCCAGAGGCACCTACTATTGTATAGATGCAACCTTGTTCTATGCCACCATTACACAATCTATTGAATTTCTTCCACCTTGTTCTAAGTGGTTCAATTTCATGTTTCCTACGCATATCAATATACTCTAAAGCTTCTTCTGTTACTTCAGAAATATGCTTGAATGGTAGTGGTTTATATAAGTGTTGTTCCATAAGATGTTTGTTCATTTTGTTCAACACTACATTTCATTTGCTCGTCAAGTGCTTCCCATTCACATTGGGTAAGCCATTTCCACATTGTTTTCATATAACCCATACGACCAGTCATTACTAGTTCATTCTGCTGGAATTTTAAACATTCCATTAAATGCTCATGAGCTGCTCTACTCTTGCCTACGATAGCGTTATAACGCTTTCTACAATTGTTTTTATTGGCTCGTAAGAAGCTCTTTGTACCATCTGGTCTAATGACAACCTGCGGATATGCTTCATAGAATTCATCAAACATCGTAACTTTTCTTTCGATAAGCGATGTTAAAGTTTCAGTCGGAAGATAAACTACTGCTTTGTCTGAAACCTTTTTTTCTATGTAGCCTTGATCAATTAAATCTTGTATTTCTGTCTCGTTCACCAGACTGATAAGTGACAGGACATCTTTGATATTAGCTTGATTATTGCCTAATACAAGATTTAAAAATACTAGCTGATTAATAGTCAAATGCTCAATTTTACTGAGCAGTTCTGTATCTAGTTCTAATATCATACACTTCTCCTTTCGTTAAAAGAAGTCTATGTCTTAGAGTATGATAATCTGTGATATTTTATGAAAAGTCCCATAGACTTAACTGTTGTGGCTTTAACTGATTAATAATCTTTGTAGCTTGTAGGATATAATAGTGATAGTTAATATTATAATCTTCAATAGGTTTATCTGGAGTAAATTTATTGTGTATAGTTACACCATACCCTTTCAACATACTCTGGTATTCTTTAATACCATTTTCAGATTTCCATTTCCAAAGATACAAACCATCAGTACTAACATAGAATCTATTAACTCTCTGTTGTATTTCTCCATTGTATTCTACAGTCCATTGCTTACCTGTTTTTTCTGCTTGTAGAAACTTACGAATGTCTTTACAATTCATTATAGTATCTTTCACTGGAATTCCATCTGCAAAATACTTAATAACTGCTTCTGGTATGATCTTAGGATTAAGACCTTTCCCAAGTAAGACATCAGTAATAAACATACCTTTTTTCTTGATAAGTTTACTATCTTTAGTTTCTTTGTATCCTTCTTTAATTGCAATATAATCATTAATCGCAAATTGATACATAGCTTCAAAACGTTCCTCTTCTAATTCGAGTTTAGTTAGTTGTTCCCATTCAGTACATGCTTGTTTTACTTGTTGATATTTATCCTTCTTTAAGAGGACAAATAAACCATCAGTGTTCGCTTGTACTATTCTACATCCTAATTCAGATAAGGATTCCGCTAACATTAGTAATAGTAATTGTCCGTTAATACGGATTTGCATTACTGCAAATGGACTATAACAAAAATTATGTTCATTTTGTAAATTACCACTTAAACCATTTAACGCAAGTTTCAAAGTTTCATTTTTCACTTTGTTCCCATTTCTTTTTGCTTCTAGTCTTTCTGTTCTAATTTGAGAATAGACTTCTAGGAACTCTGGTCCTAAATGTTTAGGATAAAACTTATATTGTATTAGCATACTTGGATATAGAGAAGCGACGTCTATATCTATAAGCATTTCATCTTCTTTGGGTATAATAATCTCAGGATCATTCACCGAATGAATACCACCTACTCCTACAGAATATCGTAGATTGTTAAATATAAATTTATACTCATAACCTTTTCTACCCGGAGAAACTACTTGTTTTTTCATTTCTTCAAGCATTTTATTTAGGATAGGAGATTTATATTTAACAAAAGGTAATATAACATCTTTCAATGGAATTAAGTTCATTGGTGAACGTAAATTACGTATCTGCCACCAACTTTGTCCTGTTTTTTCTAGGTATTTCTGTGTGATAATTTTCATTCCAATATTCACGCCATCTTTACTTAGGACTCTTACACCATATTCATCTTCAATAGCAATTCGAAGATCTATATCTTTCTTGCATCTGTTTAATAACTCAGAAGTTGACTCAACATCATTTATATTATATTGAATCATTTCATCAAATAAGGATTCTGGTAATGGTTTACTCCAATCATATACAAATTCTTGTACATTTGGATATTGCATAGTTACTTGCATCTCTTTCAAGCCTACTCGTAACTGTGTAGAATATAACATAGTTAGAATATCAAATGATTCAAACCATTGTTGATATTTCCATTCTTTCCATAACCCTTCTTCACCTTCTTTACTATTTACAATAACTTTACTGAAATTATAAATAGAACTACAAATTCTCCAATACGGATGTACTATAAGCTTTTCATAGTAATCTATCATATAGTTTACTATAGGATTATCATAATGAATATTATTATAACCTGCAAATATTATATCTGTATTAAATTGATAATCTGTAGTATAAGATTGGTTCCATGATCCTTCTGTATTATTAAACTGTTTGAAAAACTTAACTAACTCTTCTAGTTGATTTTTTCTACTAGATATTTCAAATAAATGAATTTCATTAGTTTCAGTATTTTTTACAGCGCAATGAAAGATATTTTGAAATACCTCAATATCATATACTAATACTGTCTTGTTTCTAATTTTCATGGTTGTGGTTTTAATCTCGTGAAAGAGTGCAGAATCGAACTGCCCTATATTGCATCGATATAGTACCTAGTATAGTTTATCAGGCTATTACTCTTCCTTATGTGCGTCTTTCGACGCACTTTTTATGCTGCTGCAGCTGCTCTTTGAGAAGCTATGCGGCTTGTCAAGTAACCATCAATATTATAATATTTACTGTTAATTGACTCAAGAATGCAATGATCTAACGTCGGATTGTTATATACAAACGTTCCTACGTAGTCATCCTTATAGAGATCACTATACATCCTGTGATAGTGATTCATCCACTTGTGTAATGAATCCTGAGAAATGTTCATTCCTATGGGATCCAAATCTATACGTTCTTTATGTGTTTTGTCCTTAAATACATTAATACTAATGTAATAAGGATATGTTATAACCTTCTCATTAGGTTCTAACTTACGAGGAGGCACTTTCTTTTTCTTGCCGGCATACTTAGACCGTTTCTCCTCTTTCTTAGCTTTACGCTTACTTTCCGATTCGAGGAAGTGCTTAATTTGCTTCATAACTTCCTCAGTCTGTCGAGCTTTCTGATTTTCGATACGCTGTTTTCTGTTAATACGCTTATCTATCAAACGTTGCTCTCGTTTAGAACTGCTTTCAAGCGATGCTTTTGCAGATTCGTATTGCTCATCTGACATAGATTTTCCGGAATGTTTACGGAACTGATTCAGATTTTCAATCTTCTCGTTAAGGATACGCTCAAAACGTGTTTCAGCTGCCTCGTGTTTCTTTACTACAGCAAACTCACCAGCTAGTTTGCGTTTGCGATGTAATACTAAGCGCTGTTCGTTAGAGATTATTTTTACTCTATGTTCCTTGCGATTTTCCTTACGGTGTAGTTTAACTACTTCTTTGAAAGTTAAACCTTTCTCTGCAGCTTCTTTCTTAAGAGCTGCTGTCTTCTCTTTGTTTGATATTGTTGTTTTCATTTCTTTAAATTTTTGATAAATTTATAATGTTAGTTCTGTAACGGAGTGTGTAAGAGAGACTCGAACTCTCACTCTAACAAAAATGTTATGTTCTACCATTAAACTATTACACTAATTTCTTTTTTATGCTGCAGCCTTTGCTTTACTAAAAGACATATCGATTACTTTAGCATTCTTACGCTCAGTGTTCTCAAGCGAATGAACAGCATTGTAATCTAATAACTCTTTGTTAAGAGTATTGATCTTTATCGTAAGTGCCTCAGACAGATTCTTAATAAACCCTCGAGTCAGTACCTCTGTCTTCTTCATGCGTTTCTTTCCTACTTTCTTAATTATCTCAGGATCCAGAGTAGGAACATGAGATAACTGTTTCTTAATCTCTTTAAGCTCGCCTACAGCGAAGATAGTAGGATAGATTGAATCTTCTGGAAGATCATTAATGTCTGTAAATCCGAGGTTTAATGCTAGAGATTGTAGCTTAATCTCAATACGCTCTTTACACTTATCAAAGATACTATCTAGTAGTACTTTCATATCGTAATTACGCTTAAACCCACGGAAAACTACATTTTCCATTTTAATGATGTTCCAAGTTCGAGTTATATCTGCAGATAACTTATCACGTTTTTCTATAATCTCAGTTGATGTTGTCATACGAATTGATTTTAAATGATTAATACTATTCGATTTCGCATCAACTCCCAGTGTAACTATGGGGCAACCTAATGCCCCGTAGCTTTTATGATCGCAGAATCTTATAAAGTTCTGCTTGAGCGTTTTCAAAGTTTGATGTCAACGAATTATTAGTTTCGTCTATCTGATTAAATGATTCAAACAATTTAACCTTAGTATCGAAAATATCCGTCAAATTAAACTCTTTACCTTCAGAGACCATGTAACAAACATAAGAGTTAAATAACTCTTTAATCTGTGCACCAGTCATACCATTTGCAATAATTTCGATAGCCTCACGAGCTGTATCAGTCGTAGCATCGAACTTGTTTTCTTTCATAAAGTCGCCGAAATACAAGTTAAATACATCATATGCATATTTTCCATCCAACGCATTAATATGGAAAATCTTGTCAATTCGACCCGGACGCTTAGAGATACGTGCTTCAATTCGTTCAGGATGATTTGTTGTCATCATAACTACAGCACCGTTCTCGATATTCGGACGGTCAATACCATCTAGGAAGTTAAGAATAGCAGAATTATTACGACTACTTAATGTTGCTTCACAGTCCTCAAATACTACAACAGTACGTCGATTAATACGGCTGCATTCTTGAATATGCATTGCCATAGATTGAAAATCTGTAACGAATACTACTGGAGAATCCTTAGAATATTTTTTAGCTACATCATAACAAATAGAAGTTTTACCCGTACCCGGTTCACCGCATAATAAGAATTTACGTAACGGTTTCTGGTTGAACTTTGAAAACATTTCAACATTGTCAAAGAAGAAGTCAAGGCCTTTAACAAGTTCTTCTTTACATTGATGAATAGCTGGATTACTTTGGATATCAGTAATCTCTTTATAACGCATAAAGGTTCCATATCGAGATTCTACTGCTTGTGCTCGGTAGATACCTGAACTTGGTACATTTGTTTTTACTTCAAGTTCATCTTTTAATGCGGTTTCACACAGATAATTGTAAATATCTCGAGTATATACATATATACGTAGAACTTCGTCTTGATCTGTTGGCGATGGGCATACTACATAGTAAAACACCTTATCGTCGACATAATATGCTTTTACTCCAGATAGTAAATTCTTTTTATAATCATTCTCATCCATTTCAAGCTTTTTAGTACTAGCCTCTGCTCGAGTGATGTAATTATGTATAAGTGGTAGTTCATCGGTTCCATACACTTCTGATAATACAGTTTTATCCCGTGAAGCGATCTTTTCGTAATAATCTGTAATATCTGTAGTTGTAACATAGATGAGTTCCTCTTCCTTAATGTCATAATTATTCTCTAACATTAACTTCTTAGCAATATCTTTCAGTTCATTAAAATTTTTTACCATATATAAACTTTTAGTTAATAATTTATATCGGGAGAACATTTTGATAATGCGTCCAATATGTAGAAACGAGCGGTCACGTTTACATCGATGTAACATCTCTTTCTTATTCTCAGAGCTTTCCGTAACTTAGTATCTTATTATAGATACCACATCGTGACCATTAAAGACTCTAACCTTCCTGAGTCTTTATACTTTATTTTTTAAAAGAATAAGTATATTTACTATCACTATTATACCTTCCTAATTCAAAGCAATGTATGATATCTTATTCAATTTCGTAGAATTTTAAGTCTTTGCCTAGAAAGACTGGACCATTAGCTGTGAGTACAGCTACACCATCAGGATTTCGCACTTGTTTAGTAACAGCTGCTAATATCGTTTGTTCAGAAGGAACCTTCCCCTCCTTTTGGATTTCTTTATAACCATACAAATAAGCTGTGAGAAGAATATCTACCATCCGATTCTTATCATCTTGCTTAAGCGTAAAGTTAACGAAGTCCTGATATAGACCGTCTAATGCGAAATCATTTCTATTTTTGCCGTTTCCAGCCATGAAGTTTATCAGATGCACTACTAAATCGTGGAAACTTAACTTCTTTTCACAACCTATGAAGTGATTCCACCATTCAAAACAAGTCGCACCAATGACAAAGGAACCATCGTCTTTTAGACTTCTAGTTCCGGGCTTTTTGTCATTAAACAAAAAGGAATTGAATATATCTTCATCAGCTAGGATTCGTTCTAGATTTAATCTAGAGGATCTGCTGAGATTTTCCATCTTCAATCAATGTTAACGCTTTGAAAGTTTACAGACTGACCATATTGGGCCATGTTCAATCTGCACGAATCTTCCATAGCACGATTAGCATCAGCTAATGCCTGTGCCTGACGAGACAACGTTTCCATCATAGAGCTAATCTCCTTCCGTGACCGCTCGTTGAATGAAATAGTTAACTCAGTTGCAGTTTTGTCATCAGTAAAGAACTGAGGCAAACCCGTAGACTCGCTTGCGATTGCGGAGACTACTTCCTGAACTGTCGGTTTCTTAATAATATCACTAATGTCTTTAGCTCCTGCTAAATCAAGCTGAAGCTTAGGATCACGGTTAAACTGTACTACCATTTTACCGTCACCTACATCAACAAGCTCTGCTTGTCGGATGCGAATTCGTTCTACGCCATGTAACCAAATAGGATTTGCAAGCCGCTGCTTGCCTTCCCGCTCTTTGTTCGAATAATCTGCATCTACATTAGTCCGCTTAATCCGGATCAAGTTCATACCTAACAATGCACCTAATTGAGATGCTACTACTAAATTATAATTTACATTTGCCATTTTTAAATTCCTCCTTTTGATAAGTTAATAATTAATGAAAATTTTCTCACATCTTTCCCTATGCGTTTCGTCACGATTTATCATCATCTTATATCAGATAGGTTAAAAACCACGGTCGTGTAACATTCAAGTTATGCAAGGAAAGATGCAAATATGTTTTTACTTTAATTTATATGATAAGCAAAATAATTCCGTTCTTGATAATTCGCTATTGCGGTATACTCCTTATAAACGAGACAGGTTTATAAGTTTACTGAGTCATATCTTACTTTGGAACCGCATACTGCATTGTGACCAGAGCTAATGAAACTCATCGATGAGTATTCTAGGTTCTGATTCCAAGCTGTACTATATTCTGTAATCTCTATTACAGAAGATCCGTAATAATCAACACGTTTTTTCTGGTTACTCAGATAAAAATAGTAAAGTAAATAAGTTAGCAAGACTATATCCTAGGGATAGAACTAGTATAGATTGACCTATCTAGATTCATATAAACTTTACTAATGATTAAAACTGTCTTATCGGGCAAGTAGTTATGTCCGGTCGTTTTTACAGAACGTTGCTAAAACTGCAAGGCGATCAAAGGAATTGCCATCTTTGTCTTTGTTATTTGTAATAACTTATAGGTCTCATATAGTTATTCACTAACGCCTACCTCTTACGCTAGATATACTTATTACTAAGTACAGAGCTACCAACGTAACCTTGGCTAGGATTTTGTTTATTTTACTTGGATGAAGATTGAGGACTTTCACCTCTTCTCATTTACTCTCGCTTATAAATAGGTCTATAAGTAATAGTTCACTTTCGTTCACTCTTAAAGATTTACAAGCTTCAATGAGACGCTTTCTCTCGAACATATAATATTGCGTATTATACCCTGATACTACTAAGCAATCGCATTCGCCAAGTTGTGGTCGCATTCAGTTTCCCTAGCGGGGACATCCACAAATTTGTTATTCGGTTGTTGAACCTACGATAGTTAGACATGTTATTTCCGCTTTTGTTTAAGAGTCTCGTTAACTCTCGAGCCAGTGATAGGAATTCCTTCCCAGAGTAAATAAATACTATAAGTGGTTCATTTATACTTACAAAAGGATATTGTAAGCCGCACTATTAATACTCCCTTACTATTACACTATTTTATTAGTCTTGAATTTAGCTCCTTGACTATAAAAAGCCCTACTTTCGTTATATCTATTAAAGAAAGCTTTAACTAAACTTACTCACACCTTTAGTTTACCAGAGCGGTGAGTTTCTCTTTTTATACGAACCCTATACACTTCGCCACGGTGTCTCTAGGGGTTGAGGTAGTCTTTTCGCCACTATTCTCCTGCGTATGTTCGTTTCCATGACTTATACTGACATAACTCTATACTGATTTTAGTATTGAACATAAAACTCGGTCAGTTTTATTTAAAATCGTACCTGTCCTGATCCTTTAGAGCGTATCTTAAAAGACGTAGTATCACTCCTACGTAGTTAATACCCAGCACCTGAAGTACCCCCTTATAAAGACTATTTTAACTAGTTTTCTACGCTAATGAACATCTCTATAAGCTCTTGCAAGCACAGACTTGGCATCTGCTCCGGATAACCTGTCATAAGTAATTATAGAAGTCCGTTACCTCTTCTATTATTATATATGGGCCATAGCCACTCAGCTTTTAGTATATCCTACCAGTTTCTTGATTTTAAATACCCTTTCTTCATACACTCATCCATAACTAAGCCAAATGTTATGTTGTCTAGATCCTTATTACTATACTACAAAAATAGTAATAACTGTAGAGTGGAACACTAAAGGTAGCTATTTGTTTAATGACGGTTTGGACCCGTCATGGACGCTATTCGGTCTATTAAAGTTAGGTCAAACAGATGGAACTTGTTTGCCTTTAAACTACATTTCGTCCTTACTTGAAACCGCACTTGATAGTGCCTACGGATTCTTAAGGGGATTCATTTGATCTTACTTAAGGATCTCTTTACTATGTAGTAACCCCTTGCAATGTTTGTCTTCGTCGCTGCTGCGCTAGATCGTGTCTTTTAATCTTCACCAACCGGTTCTCAAGATTTATGGGCTTTGCACACTGACCCATTTTCCTATTAACTTTTCAGAAGTAAAAGAATAAACTTCATAATAGGCTATCATGCTCTTGGCTTGACGTATATATTGGAGAATATATACTATCCCTACGGCATCCTGTATTCTTTGTCTACGTAATATCACAAGTTGATCAGACTTATCGAAATAAAACATACGCTGCCTTATTGCTTTTTAAGTGTGCAGCTACAATACCACTCTCCTTCATCTTACCACGGGTAAGGAGTCGTTTGACCCGACAGCTTTTATCTTTAACTGTTATGTTATACACCATGCAAAGAATAAACACATTATAAAGAAGATAATTAAGCCTACAAATGCTAATTTATCCAATGTACTATTTTTTGCTTTCATCTCTCTACGCTATTGGGGAACTGAATACTTGGTACGTGAAAGCGAGGAGTAGGTAGAGTAAACATCACTACTTTCTCCAAATATTCAGTTTTTGTTTCATACTTTACCTCCTTTTTAATAATTGGTTTACTTGGAACCTCAATTACCTCCGTAGGATGATTTACTGTTACGTTGGCTTTACCTATTCCGTTACTGCTTGTGACGTTTGCGGTTCCCTTGTTTAAATCAATCTGTAGGTCAAACTGACCTACAGGATTGAATTTTGGAATTGTAAGCTCGGGCATTTTTTGCTCTGCTTTAGCCTCATTTGGGCTCAATTTGATGACAGTTATAATCGCTATAAACGAAAATAATGCACACCAAAGGAAATCAGTTAACCGATTCATGATTGATTATTTTTTCGGTTTCTCTGCCTCCTTCTCGTCTTTTTTCTCCTCTTGCGGAGCAGTTTTACCAGACGTTGCCTCTAATGCCTTGTTTACCTCAGCCGTATAATTCTGCTCGACAAGTTGCGCAATTTGTCCAGAAGTCTTATACAAGTTCATGATAGTAACAATTAAGTTAGTGGCACGGAGGTTATAACCAGCTTCTGCTGGACTACCTAAACGTTCTGCATAGACATTCTGGAGACGTCCCATAATCTCCTTGTCTACATCCGTTGTCTTAGTAGGATACAATAAGCAGTCTTCACGTTTACCGTCTTTCAAGCCGTTCCAAGCAATGTTATTCTCTAACGGCTCGTTAGGATTGTTCTGTGCTGCTTTGTGCTTTACTATGATCTTAATGATCTCAGCTGCATCTTCGTCAGATAACTGCGGGAAGTTACGCTTAAGAGTTAAATGACTCTTAATCGGATTCTTCTGTGTAGCGGCGGACGAATAAATTTGTCCTCCAATTGCATTCAAGAACGTAGACTTAGCTGTACCAAGAATTGACAAAAGATTGTCAAATATGGTTGCATTGGATGCTGATTCCCACATAGCCTTCTCTTCCTTGTTCTCTGCAGACAGCATCTTGTACATACGTAACTTAGAGGTAGATACTAAGAAACGATTATCCTTAGACAATGTGTCACTCAGGATATAGAGAAGCGCTTTCTTAGCGTCCTCATCGCTCTTCCACAAAGCTGGATCCATAGTAGGCTTAGTGCCTCTTTGCATCTTGATCTCTTCTTTAACTGTCTCAACAGTCTCAGGAGATGCTCCTTCAAACGGAATTAGGAGCTGATCAGGCTTGTTAGGATCCGGAACAGCCTTCTCTGCCGGTAATGCAATGCCAAAGTATCCCATAGCTCGTACATAGGCTCCTAAGGCGTTAACAGGTACAGACATACCTAGTTTCTTACCGTTAATTGCCATGTTAATACCAGCTACAGCAATACAGTAACAAGTAAGGTCATCAACCATCTCGTTAGCTGCTATTACTACAGGATTCTTCGGATCTTTCCCTTTGAACCGTTCAGTAGCTACGTGAGTTAACAACACCATGTGGTTAGCGTCCATAGTACTTTCCGGAGTAAGAGAAATACTACCGAGAATAGACTGTAATTCTGCATTTTTGAATACCTCAGCCGACATCTCTGCTTGCGTAGGCATAGCTGCGTTATTAACCTCTTCTGGTTGAACTACAGCTGGTTGATCGCCTGTTGCTCCTTCTGCAGGTGCAGCAGCAGGTGTCGGATCAGGTTTCTTTTGTTCCTTTGTGTCAGCTTTCGGCTGTACATCAGGTTGAGGTGCAGGCTTCTTCGGTGCCTTATCCTCTACTTTAGTTTCTACAGCAGCTTGTACTTTTACTTCCTCAGCTGCCTTTGTCTCTACTTTCGGAGCAGTAGCTCCTTTCTTTGCTTTATTCTTTGCCATTTTGATAATGTTTTAAAGATTGTGTTTAAATGTTAATTACTTGGTACGAACGTACCTAATTCTCTCGTTTGTCTGTTTTTGTTAGTGTTATCGCTATCTATGAGTCATCAAAGATAATGTGTTCCATTATATAGTTTAAACTATTCAATGGTAACACGTTCATCACTGGTGCCCATGTAAGGCATTCTGATAATAATGACTCCTGACCTGTAATATCCTGTTCGGTAACTTCAGCCATTGCTATCTGGTTGAAGCATACTACATGGGCGTCAGTAGAATCTCCTGCCTTACGAATTACCTCAACATTAGCTGCTTTTGCTTTTGGCTTGCTGCTAAAGATGTAAAGGAAACCTATAGACACACATACGCTAACACTAAAACAGAACAATAGTCTCCAAACTAAATCGTTACTATGGTTGGCCTTCCCTATAACGATTGCAGCTAAGATGACTATAATTGCGATGATTGCAACTTCTGTCATGATGTGTAAGTATTTGTTAGTTATTGTTAATGTTGTCAAAAAATTCTCGCAATCTCTTCTTAGCTTTGTTTAAGTCACTTTTTACAGTTCCTATTGGCACGCCAAGCTCAGTTGCAAGTTCCTCATAACTTAAGCCTTTGAAATATCGTAATTCTAATATGTTACGATATTTAGATCTTAATTTATGTAGAGCTACTTTCAGTTGTTCAACAGTTTCCTGTTTCATAATAACTTCCTCAGGACTGAGGTCATTACTGTCTAACTGAATGTAATTGTCCTCAGAATCTATATAATGATTCTGTTTCTCATTCTTAGAAGATCTTATATAATCTATTGCAGTGTTAATTGCTATAGTTTTCAACCACATTTCAAATGAAATAGGGTTTACATAAGATTCTAATCTACTAAATGCTTTTGTGAATGTAACAGATAATAGGTCATCTGCTACGTCTTCATTCTTTACAATATCATAGATAATGTATCGAATAAGCTTATGATGCCGATCATAAAGCTCTGTAAAAGCATCTTGCTTACCAAGCTTAGCTTGCTGAATAAGAAGGTCTTCGTCTTCTCTTTTCATAATCAAACTAACTTGTTAGTAAATGTTAGGGGAGTCGAACCCCTAACATTTTAAAAAGGACAAGGCCTAGATTCAAAACAAAATGGTAAACCTAATACTTTCATAAGATAATAATCCTCGAAGACTGGTTTCCTAATGTCATATTGCAGATGTACATTGTCGAATATTTCGTCAGCATAGATTCTAGGTAGTCCTAACTTGTTCAGCATAGATACGAAAATACGCATCTGAACTGCATCCGTTGCCCTTGTATTATGTAACATGGCAAGGTGTGTAAAGAGTTTCCTTTGTACAAATAGTAACAATGCCCTTACTTGGATTTTATGTTGAATCCACTTTAGTAATTCTTTATCACTATATTGTTTAGGGAATACTCCGTCTGGCCCATATGTCTGTGATATGACTGAGCCAAATAGATTCCAGTCTTCTTCTACTTTAGGTAGATAGGGTAAGACTAGACGGTCGTTTAGATAATCACACAGATCTGTATAATTTACTGTGAGACTATGTTCCTTTTGTCTCTCCATAACTGATCAATGATTGTTTGAGCTTCACCGTAACTGATGCTAGGGTTTGTTAGCATGATATCTGTAAGTAACTTTTCACGATCTAAATCACCACATAATGATAACCATTTTTTGTACTGTTTAGGTGTGTAGGGTAACTTCGGTATCTGTACTACTTCCTGCATCGGACTGATGATGTTCAAGTCGATCTGTCTGAAGTTAAATTCGCACGGTTTCTCAGTTAATACAGTTTTTGCTTCTGTACTGATTTCTAACTCTCCAGTATCAATGAACTTTGTTAAGTTTAACACTCTTGCAACCTGTAGCATAGGTGCGCTTCCTATTACTACTGCTATGTACTCTTGTCCACTGATTGTTACTAAATAAGTTCCACTAGTTGTCAACGTTTTCATTTTCCTTCCTAATAAATTCGTTATACACTCGGGCAATATCCATTGCCTCTATTAGATCTTTTTTGTAAGTTTTAGCAATAATTGTTGCTATCTCTGTAACATCTTGTGCGTCTCTTAGCAATGCTAAGAACTCTTTCCTCTCTTGGGGACTATCGAAATAAATACGTTTTCCTACCCTCATACGTTTCTGGTTTATCAAATACTTCCATTTCCTTCCATATACAGCCATCCCTAAGCATTTCATGCCATTGTGATGGTAAGTTATACGTATAATATAATGGTTTACTACTACGATTATGCTTATTATGATAGAAGTTCCACCAACCCCAGTCTTTCAATTGGATTATTCCAAATGGGTTACTAGAGTTAGAGTTAGTGCAAAGTAACACAACACTTTTTCTACTGCTAATTCTAAGATCATCAGCTTGTTTGTCTTTTACTTGTACACCTTTCTCTTTGAGAAAGTTATACATTCCTATAACGTTATCTCTTACTCCGGCACATATAAATTCCTGAGTAAACGAAGATACGTTAAATAGATCATATTTTACTTTACTTGGCACTTTTACCATCTTCTGCAAATGTAGGAATACAACCATGTGATTCTAGCATATCAGCTTCTAGACTTAAGTCTATCCACCAATCTATCCCTTGAGGTTCTTCTTCGAAGTCCGCAGCGTTAATTAATGTATTCTCTTTCAAGTGCATAATTAACTCTCGACCTGTCAAAAGGTGTTCGTAACAATACCTAGCAACTGCACTTATCAGTTGATTAAGTACTCCATGATTCTCCCCAACTCTTTTCCAAGATTCAGGAAGATTTTCACTAACATAGGCTGCGTAGCCTGAAAAACTAACTTTTGCCATCCATACTTTTTTTAGTTTATGTTATCTAGTAGGATTCGAACCTACACTACTGAACAATCAGCGTTCTACCGTTAAACTATAGATATCCCTCACTTTCGTAGTTAGCACGTGACTTTACGCAACTGCTAGTTGAGTATAGTCTGTGACAAAATTATTGCCATTTAAACACACAATGAACCTATCTTATCTCTCTAATTGCCAGTCAAATCCAAGCAGCCCCTAATGCAGGCTTCACACCTGCTTGGAAGCTTTGCGGCTCTTAACCTAGGAGTGGTTTATACCCTTGCCAAGAGGAGTCGAACCTCTATGCTTCTGACCGTGGAGCTGGAGGGAGTCGAACCCTCGTCCTAACAGTGATTGATAAGCCTAATAAGACACAATACAGTTCTTATACTGTGAATACTTTCTAATTTTTGAACCCTTGCTATCAAATTATAAGTAGTGAATATAAGGAGATCTCTCTCCTTATATCCTAATTTTTGGTTCCTTTAGTAGTAATAAATCATTTAATACTGAAGTGAACTCCAACGCTCAATGAGACTCATATGATCGTCACTTTTTATTGTACTAAACTATTATTGGCTTATAGCTCTCTACTAACTAAACCTGAGAAAACTGAAAATGAGTACGTAGGACTAGCTGTCTCAACGGATCTCGTACTCTTTAGTCTTGATGCTAATTTCGCCTTCCTGCTTTTGTCTCGATGGATCTTAAGCAATGCAAGTATATCTCTTGCGTTGTGAAATACTACTACATTCATACCCCACTACTCTTTTCGGCTTATAGCTCTTCAGAGCGGAATTGTTGATTAATAGCGGTCAAAGCTATCTCTCAAAACACTCCAGCTGCAATCAGTATAGATATGATTCAATTGCTTCAAGTAGCCACTGAACTCTGCTTTCTTTTCGAGCAGTTTATCAGATGCTTCTTTCTCAATCTTCTCATCCTCTTTTTTCCAATCCTCTGGAGTGATACCACCGGCTTTCAAACGATTCATATTCTCGCCTACTTTCGTTAAGCGTTCTTTTTCTACTTCCTCAAACGCACGAGCTCTCTTCAGTCTCAATTTTGAGTAACCGATCTTGTACTCAGAATTTTGCAGAGTACGGATCATCTCTTGTTTGAGATTCTCCTCTCGGCCTTTCAGGATGTCCTCGTTTGCAGCTTTAATGATGTCTTCACTTACTTTTCTACCTTCGGTGATTTCTGCGATAATGTCTTTAGTTTCCATTTTCTTTTGTTTTTTGATGTTAATAATTAATTTTGATAAAGTTCTAGAATTGTATCTCTTTGCAAACTATGATTAGAAATAATCTTTCTACGGTTCATAGTTCCAAAGACAATTGGAATGTATAAAGGATTTTTTCCTGATACTGTTTTCCTAACCATCTCGATAAGTGTATGCTCATTCCAACGTAAAACATTGCTATGATGATGCATAACAAGTGCTAATAGAGTCACGTAGTGACCATAGATTTTTTTGCTTTTAAGATACCATTCTATAGCTGGTTCTCTAGCTAATGCTTCTCTAATTACTTGTTTTACTTTTGTTTTTTCCATATCTCAATTGTGTTAATTTCAAATAATAAGCATGCCCTCTTATTCCTATTTCTTATTCAGAGGGAACCTCTTCTCCTTCTTATAATTAATAATCTCCTGTGAGATTATCATTTGTACAAGTACACAATCCCGTAGTATGCATCTTCACATACCGTTTATGGGCTTAGGGCGTTAGGTTTAACATGCTTTAGGGGAATGACCACCATATCTTAACATTTAAGAATTATAGACTCGAGGACTAGTAACTGGCGGTAACTAGCTATCCTCACGAAATCTCTGCGCTTTAGACTCTCTTTTATAAGGAGTCATCTTAGGCTTATGCGGAGTGTATTTCCGCATAGCCTTTGAATCCTTAGAATCTTTCTTTGTCTTGCTCATAAAGTGTTTTGCAAAATGTTGCGACATTGAAAAATAAGGAACTTTAGCCTCTTTCTTTCGAAATAAGCCCATTCTGGAGAACCCTCTTTGATCGATGCTATCGTTGTGACAACGTCATGATTTACTAAGTCTTTAGGACCATAGTAAGCACATACGAACTTTGTCGCAAAGTGTACAGGATCTGCAGGTTCACCGAATTCAACTACCAAATTGTCTGCTAATGTTGCTATTTCAGCATTAACAGGATTTACGACTCTAAACAGGTCGTTAGGTTCTAAGATAGTTAGAAATCCTCCATTTTGTTTGTACTCAGGATGAATAGCTTCTAACTTACCTAAAATGCTAGAAAATAGCACTTGAACTTCCTCTTTAGAAAGTCCCGGAGGCAATATTACAACTGCTACTCCATTAATCTTACTGTCCATTTTGATAATTTTTAGTTAAACAATTTGATGACGTCCCCGCATGTACAACTACGGAGAAGATTTTGATTGAACGATTGTTGATTAACAACAACTCATATTGTACTATGAGCAACTAATAACAAGTGTCATCGTGAAGTTTCACGTCTGCAAAATAAATATTAAAAAACTCTTACGTAAAACTTCTTATAATCGGCTATCTAACATATTTTACGTTATAGCAGAATTGTATTGCCAGTACAATTCTTATTAACGGCATGATTTTAACGTCCGCACGATCATAGTATTTGCAATTATCAGTACTAATTGGAACAATTGCCATTCTTCTTCTCCCGCATAAAAATACTATTTACGCCCCACATGCTTGTCATTTTCTGATGATCTAATAGTAAAAATATGCACTACCTTCACAGGCAATGCATATAAAAAGTATACTCCTGAACCAAAAAGAATTTTACTTTACTGAATCAGCTGGAGTAAGAGAGACTTCATTCCCTGGCGGTGTTTCTTCTTTTAAAACTGTTTTCACTTCAACCCTTTCAACATTCTTTGCATCAGGACCAGTTAATACAGGTTTAATTTGATTAGACACCTGAGTACTAATCCAATAGGATCTATTGGTATAATACTCGTTAACTATTGCTCTATAGTCTGCATCAGGTCCTAATTTATTTAGGATACCTTCTACTATTACTATAGGCAATGAGAGATAAGTATCATATGCTTTAGTATCTTCTACTTCAGCACTGAACTTGTTTAGTCTCTCTTGAACTGTAGGTATTGCTACCTCAGTTTCTGTGCTAAAACCAACAGATTCCTTTACTTTCGTAAGAGGATTCTCTCCTTTTAGCCCTTGATACACAATACATAAAAGTAATAGTGTAACAATTGTGAGCAGTACTAATACTACTCCCTTCCAGACACCACCTACGGTGCCATCTCCTTTCTCACTCATTTGATTGAATGTTTAAACGTTAATAATGTTAGTTAACTCAAAGCTCCTGATAAGGAGCTTGTTTGATAAATGACAGATCTGGCTCGTCTACTAAAATAGTATACTACAAAACAGTCTTCATTAATCTCTTTAGAATAATAACCGTAGTTTTCCATACACTTATAATTAAGAATAGTCTTTTAAAAAAAGACCTACTACTTAGTATACGCTGGATTGACAACTCACTTTTCATAGGTCTTTTACTAAATAGAACTTCACAGCGGTATTTAGGTAGTTGTTCTTTGAAAAGTACACATTCAACTATGTTCTTATTTCCTTATAGATGTCATCTTTTGGGTTACTTTTCCATAATACTTTTCCTCCTTTTGTGTGCATTCCACACTGAAAAGGAGCGTATTTCAATAGGTCTAATTGTGCTGCTAAATCATGAACGTCATAGATTTCAGCATTAAACTTCTTTCGATGTAAATCTACATGAAAGTAGTATAGACCTGCGTTTGTACTACTCTGGACAACGACGTCCTGACGTAATGTCGTATATGCAAGCTTTAAAGCATCATAACGAGTTAGCTTCAGATGTTTCGTAAAGATCTGTGCTAGAGTGAATACACTTAACCATGTGTTACCTTTTTTGATAATTAATCTGATCATTGTAATGTTGTTTTTAGTTAAAAAATAAGAAAGATTAAGATTCGAACTTAATATCTTTTTACATCTACTCTACATTTTTTATTTAAGTTTCAAGAGCTGCCCAGATAGAGATCAAAAGACCTATCTAATAGTTCTATATTATTTTATAGGCAAGCTTATTAAATAAAATATGTATCATTCGTTGTAAACTATTCTACCTTTTCCCTATGTAACCCATAGAAATTGAACTACTTTCTTACTAATAGAGTAAAATAAATTTAAAACTTAAATTTAAATTTACAGTATTAATATTAAATTACTCCTAATCGCTCTAAATATCTCTTCAGGAGAATATTTTGCAGCTATTCTATCCATCATTGTATCAGAATATTTATTTGTAATTTTGTACTCTTCTGATACACCTTCTATCAAGATATTTGGTCTAGGGTAAATTAGGCACGGATGGTGATCCGCTTCGTGTAATCCCCATATAATATTACGACTTCTGTTAACCTCTAATATAGGAACAGATGGTCCTAGATACTTTGGGAACCATTCGACAAATACTGGTCCATACGCTGACACAAATTCAGGATCTTTTAATGAAAAAAACATCCTATCCTTTGGACTTATTTCGTATGGATGGTATCCGATTCTTTGTAAGAAATGAGGAAGACTTCTATCCATATTAAGAGTAGATTATAAGTTTATAGATACCTTGTAACCTTATTAGAACAACGTTAATCATTCTGACTACATTTGTCCTAAAATCTTCTAAACCAATCTCCTCTTCATTCGTATTTAATAGAACTTGTATATCCATTAACAAACTTTTAGGTATCACATCATTTAATGATTCCTTCTTTAGTGAATCTCTTAAAAATGCTAGATTAGTTAGAATACCAATAAAATCACTATTAATGATATTGCCTTTGATAATACGACAATCTCTATCAATAATGTATAGATCATTTAGTATCTGTGCCCTTCTCTTCTCTTTCCTCCTTTTCCGTAGTAACAGTATTATGCATACTATTACACAAGTTACGATCATTGCTTCTACAGTCATACTTTATTTTTTGAATGAATATTGGTACAGATATCGCTAAATATAAGAGATAGATTAATGTATCCCCACATGATAATATGAGTAATATCAATAACCATATAGTCCAACCAATTCCTTCTAAAAGTTCAAGTATTATGCGCTTTGCTTGAAGTCTTTTACGATTCCTTCTAAGGAACCTTTTAAGTCTAAGTATAACGCCTTGTACTTGCATAGCTCTTCGTACTCTTCCTTAGTTAATAACTTGCAGTCAGTATTATACCATACTGCTTCTTGTGCTTTTTTGATCTTTTCTTCCATAAAATTTGATATTTTTATTGTTAATATTTACTATTTTAAAAGCTATTAGCTTCGGTAGCCGTTGGCATTCGTTCAGCCCGGCAATTTAAACCTACTAGACCCTAGAACCCGCTAACTTTGTGTATTAACCAAACGCGCATGAAGTATTGTAGTTAGCTACGATGAGGTTGCTTTTACTCTAGGGAAAACTATATACGTATTTCACAATAGGTATATAGCAGCTGTGTTAAATTAAACACGTACAACAGCAAAAATGGAGAATATTAAATTCTCTATAAACCACCAATGAATTTTTATATGATTCTGTGGCAGGATTTGAACCTGCATTCGCCCTTAGCAGGGGATTCTACCATATGTTAGACACTTAAACTACACAGAATTACCACATACTTTTCCTCACTATTAGTATGAGATAGTAGCGAACTAATTACTTTTACTCGCAGCAATTAGCTGAGGAAATTATGCTAAAAGAATATTAAATCACATAAAAGTTGTGTATCACTTCATACACTGGATACGTACACATATCATTTATTCCTGTACTTTTTGTTAAATGTATCTACTGCTTGTTCTCTATTAGGAAATGTAGTTATTACTAATCTTCCTTCTTTTTCAAGTATAATAGACCATTCGAAAGCGTGCTTTCCAACTAGGATAACTTTACGTCCTAGTGCATCTTCGACTATTGCCCTAACTGTGGCATCACAATTTGATTTGTGATATTTTCTTTTTTTATTCATTACACAGTGCTGCTTTTATCATCAACCATGTTTGTTCGGCTTTTAAAAGCTTCTCATATCTTTCCTGAGTAAGGATATATACTGAGCCTATCTTTACAGTATCCAGATCTTGTACATTAATTTCTTGTAATACTGGAGTATTGCTAGGCATATTCTCTTCCTTGTCAAATATAGAAAGAGATATTACGTCTCTAAGTTCAACCTTTCTTTGATCTGCGTCTAAGGTAGATATACATGCAGAATCTATCCTAATAAGAAGATCAACGAAATATTGTTGTGCATCTATAGGATTATTTAAGTTATCTACTATATGTACATAACTTCCAGAGTCTACAATAGCTTTAGCTTCTTTTAAATTAAACCCAAAGACTACTTTCAGTATTTTTATCCAGTTAAGCCTACAGGTAGACTTTTTAAAATTGAATGTAACTTTCATTGTATTGATTTTTTGTTTGATACTAATAAAAAGGGGTGAGTTTTCACCCACCCCCAACTCCCTAGTTACGAGCCGCTAGATTATATGCTATAATAGCAAGTATTATATCACACAATATGAATGCCCCATGTACTCCTGTCTTTTCAGATAGGAATGGTAGAAACAAATTAGCATGAATAAACACAGCTAGAATAAAATACACAATCTTTGGCTTGTTTTCATCTTTTCCTTCCATGATGAATGTTTTTAAAAGTTAATAATATTAATTAACCCAAAACATCATATGCAGATGTTCGGGAGTTTTTGTTAAAACAGGTCTGCCGGTTACCCGGCAAATTCCTGTTACACTCTAGGTACTCTGATTCCAGCTTGTTGCTGTGGTCGTTGTGGTCGGTTACCCGGCACTACAACGTTACCTGTAGGTAGTGGATCTGGTTGAGATGTCTCTAGACTCTCCGGATCTCCAGCTGATTGAGCACCAGCAAATGCATCTGCTCCTCCTACAGTTTGTCCAATATTGTTATCTGGTACATCTGTACCTTCACCAATTGGTAAGATAGTACCATTCTCAATACCCCTACGCCAACTAGATTCTAGTAGCTTTTCAGCATCTTCACCTCTAGCAGGTGTGCCATCAGGTAATGTACGTATTACGACTTTGATGTCATTAAATACGATAGGATCGCCTTTAGCGTTGCAAACTATCTCACCTTGCATATGGTTATTACCATCTGTAGCCCATACTCTGTTAAATGGCTCAGGTGTCTGCATACGTATTTCCTGTAGATATATCTCTTTAGGAAATTTAGCTTCTAGAGCTGTTTTCATTGCATCTGTAATAAACATTACATAGTTGAAAGATGCAGCCCACTCATCGTTTGCAGGTCTTACTTCTAGTTTGCAATACAAGTTACCTGTGTTTGCCTCTGCGAATTCATGTCCAATAATAATACATTTCATTTGTTTGTCCTCCTTAATTGTTTGATTGTTTAATTGTTTGATTGTTTATGTAAAGAATAAGGATACGCTATATATTATATGTACGCGTCAAATGTAGTTTAAGCAAATGTGATTAGGGCAGACTAAAGAAAGAGAGCAAAGTATTCTCAAACTTACAAACACTCTTTTATCAATTACATACACATAAATCACAGCAGTATCCTATACTCCTCACAATATGCTAAAAAGGAAATTTGACTTGGTGCATTGTAAGAAAGGAAAATAGGCTATAGCCTACTCCTTTGAATCGTGTATAACAGCAACGCAAGAAAGATCAATGAGTACTTTATACTCACATTTGTTCTTCCTACTTAGGATAGCTGCTAACTCATTAGCATCTTTTTGTGTTTGTTCATTATGTCCTTCAAATACCTCTACTACTAACGGTTTTATGTTGTGCTTATAGCACTTCACTACTGCTATCATAATATATAATTTTATTGATTAATAATCAAACTTTACTAAAATAGATATGCATTTTACACCTAAAACTTACAAATAGGGATTTTCTACTCTGGCGTTATGATCCTAGGAATCAATGTTGTAGTAGCTAAGTATTTACAAGGATAGTCCTAAACCTATTTGTAAGAAACTGGTGCCCTCAATGTCTTGGGAAGTTATTGAGTTTTTTGTTGGTTCTGATACGCATTACTCAGTTAGAACCTTCACCGAAATCTACAGTCTAAATTAAACCGTAGAACGCTAGAAAACTTAAATCATAAAAATAATAGTAGGGTTATATATAATGCTGTCTCTCCAAGCTGTCACTCTCTTTCAAGTTGTCACCAAACTTATAAATCGGAATTGGTTTCCTGTACGGTTTAGCCTTAAACTTTTAAGTGCGTTACTAGTAAACCGCCGAAAAGATACAGCACTACTGGTTTAAACTACTCCACCAGCAAGTACATGAAAATATAAACACAATATACCTTCACAATCGGCTAAGAGGGAAATAAACTTGGTGCATGATTGGATTAAAAAGGAAAGAGCCGAAGCTCTTCCCCTTTAGTTTGGTAGATCACCTGTAGCTCCCTCGTACGGGTCTACGTCTACCTCTACGATGAGCCCATCACGCAGCAGATTCCTGCGTAGCTTGTCTGCCATCGCTTGTGGCTCATCCACGTACTCTCCCTTGAACTGTCTGCATACAACAGACAGACTGGTGAATACATTCTCTGAGATAGACCCGTCCTCAGACACCTTCTGGTACGGTGCTACGTCTACACGTACCTTCTGGAGTTCTATCGTCTCTGGTACGCTAGCAGCTAACTTGTTAGCTAGTGTTTCGCTACACCACATACGATACTTCAACTCCTCAGCAAACGGATCACCTTCTGGCTGTGCTAGGATGTTTACATACCAGTTACCGTTCTCTGCTTGCTTAGCTTCTAGACTCATGATTGCACACTTCATAGTCGTCTCGGCTGTCTGCCCCTCAGCAGTAGTTCTACATTGCAACCGCCTTCCGTTGCAACTGCTTGATTAATCACAATCAGCTGATAGATAAATTGATTTGATGCATAAGTACCGGGGGTGTTTCCTTGATGCATGATGGGGGAGGGGGTTTGTATATACTAGTTTCTACACTCAAATCTATATAATACAATATATATACTAGTCTCTACATTCACAATTATATCCCCTAATTTTTTATTTTATAAAATTTTTATAACAATACTCCATTATACACGTTATTATTAAAAATAGTTAAATTATGTTAATGAGTTATCTACGAAAGTTTCGTAAATATGTTAAATAATCATAAATAATGTTAAAATGACACGTTGTGAATGGCTAGAAGAACACGGTTTTCTTAGATAAAAGACTATTGGAATGGTAATTGGAACTATAGAACTTACCAAAAAATATATGAAAATGGTGATCTCATAGAGATAGATATTGAAATAGATTCAGAAGATGATTTTATGCCTGAGTACTTGGTAAATTGTGAGTTATTCTGCAAGAATAAAAATGGTACTCATGATAGCTTTACTCTAAAATAAGATCTATGTTATAAAGAGGTTTTAATAAAAATCATCTATTAAGACCCAAGAAAAACTATTAATCTAGAGTAAACAATAGAACAAAAATGAATACTGTAACGTTACTACACATGCTTGTAGGTTAGTATATAGTAGTATAGTAAGAAATATATACTCCTACTCTGGATATAAAATATAAATACATAATAATAGTATTATGGATGATGACTTTTACTTTTTTAATGAATTCGAAGATGCATTAGATCCTACTGATGACGACGATCAGTATAATTATTAATCAAAAGAAAGGGATCAAATATGTTTAGACAATATTTAATTGACGAGATTGAAAGGTATCAAGACAAAGAATCTTGTGAAGCATTTGAACAATGGTGCGAAGAGATGGAAGGATTAAAAGAATCTGCATTTAAAGCAGGATTTGAGGCTGCTTTAATTTGGATTAAAGAAATAATCATGGAGCGTACTGTTGAACAAAAGGCTGAAGAACATAACAAATATTATTACAAATAATATGGGAGAACCAGAAGCTTATAAAGCCCTAGAAGAAGGGTATATTAGAGTTGATGGCAAAGTTTATAACATGGAAAAGCAGCCTCAGGGATGGTGTGATGGCTGCTGTTTCTATAACATGGAAGTTTGTCCATCCACAGCAAAGAAAGTATGCTGCACAGGCGGCGTTATTTTTCATGAAAGGAAATAAAAATAGAACATTTAATACTAACAAACGTTATAGTAGAAAAATTTAAGTTATGGCAGAGAATACAAATAATGATAGTTCGGTACAAGTAGATGAGAAGATGATCATCGATGATATTCAGAAAGCGTTAAAGTTCGAGTTTACTCGGGATATTCTGATCAAACCGTTACCAGTTGAATACGTAGAAAAAGAGATTACTGAACCTGTTGCGACAGGTAAGAAAGACAAAGATGGTGTTGATAAATATGACACTAAAACTGAAGTAAAGAAAGTACCAACAACATTTAGAAAAGGCATTGTTCTAGCAATTCCTTCAGGTTATGAATGGCAAGACAAAAATAATCATCCAGAAGTAGGTGATACGATAGCTTTCCCTGCTAAAGCAGCTGCTTATTTTGACTTGTTTAAGGATAGCCAATTAGTGAATCCATACAATGTAGTAGCTTTTATTAAGAAAAGCAAAGCTTAGTAGATTTAGTTGGATTTTTAATATAAGCCTATAGTTAATCACTATAGGCTTTTTTATTGCATAAAATATACAACAAAATTAAATAAGGTCCGTTATATAGTCATGATTCAACAAATGATAAATAATCTTTTAGGTAAATATTCAGAGTTTATTAAATTTCAACAAGATGGTACTGTTAAAGTCTTCATTCCAGAAGACCTTAACAATCCTTCAAAAGAGGGAGCTACTGAGGTAGTTCTTACACAGAAAGAAGCTATGAATTTTATGGGTTTAGTAACCCAACCTAAGCAATACGCAATTGGAGACAGAGTAGTGCAAGAGTCAGATCCAGAGTTTGACATAAACAAGTGGATTAAATTAGCACTAGTAATTATTAAAAAATAATAAGGAATATGAGAACAGAATATAAAGTAGTTAAACCTTTTGGTTGTGCAAAGAGAGATGATATCTTTAAGACAGAAGATGGTATTGAGTATGTAATGGAAAGTACTAAGGGTAACGATAAGTATACCAATTCACGTTACATGATGATTACTGCAAACTATGTATTAGAACTTCTTAATGGTGGTAACCTAAAAGAATGGGGTGAAGAGATCAAGGATGAAACTAATACAGAAGAAGAATATATCCCGTCTAATGCAGAATTAAAATTGATTGCACTTGAAGCATTCTTAGATGACTGCGCTAAGAAGTATCAAGACAATATTCAGAAGGTTAATGAAGACTATAATAATGGCAAAATTCAACCTTGTGTAAAAGTTGAATCTGAAACAGTAAATTATAACTTACTGAAGTTCATTAAGGCGGTTAAACAAATCTTAGATGTAGATAAGACAAATGAATAAATTAGTAAAATCTGTAAACAAAAATGATCTTGTTACAGAGTTTCTAATTTCACTTAATGGTATTCTTCGGCTTACGGACAGAGAACTAGAACTAATGGCAGAGTTCATTAGACTTGATCTTAACTATAATAAACAACCAAATGAGAATAAGAATATAGCCAATAGAGCTAATAGGAAACATATCATAAATACCTTAGGTATTACTAAGGATAATTTAAGTAGATATATCAAGTCCTTTAAACAAAAAGGTATTCTAGTAGCAGGTCCAGCCGAAGATGAATTAAGTGTCAATAAAGCTCTAATACCAGAGATCATTGGAGACAGAGTTCAAGTAACAATTATAATTAGGATAAATGATGAGACAATTAGTAATTAAACCTGGTTCCATAATGCTATGGAAGAGTTATGGTAAATTAAAAAGATGGTGGTATAAACTTATTGGTAAGAATTTACCATATAATAATGGAATCTTAATTCGTGATACACAGACTATTTTATATGGTATTAGTGGAGAACCTTTTAGTAAGGAATCAGAAGAAGAAGTAGTAATACTAGAACCTAGAAAACAATACTCTAAAGTTGAAACAGCTTTTTTAAATTCTATATTTTATACCTCATCTGACAATGTAACATCAGAATTAGATAAGATATGTATTATAGTTAATAGTGTTAGACCTGAGACATTCGATATGTCTTCTGTTACTCTGGATAATATAATTAATAATAAGTACTATAAAGTAACTTATGGTCCAGCAAAATAAAACAAGTATCTATACAGAGTTATCACATAAATATAATATACCTTATCAAGTAGTAGAAGTGATTTGCAATCATCCTTTCAAATTTGCTCAAAATACAATTTCAGATGAGAAAGATATTAAGCCAATTATGTTTAGTTATTTGTTTAAGATTAAATTAAAAAAGAAATATGTTTGCAAAGAAAGAACCAAAAAATCCAGTAGTAACGTACCCTAAGCAAGGTTTAGCAGAAAATAGATACACAGCAGATGGGAAGATATGGGCAGCTTCAAATTTAGTTTCTTGGGTAAAAGAGAAAAACTATCCTGTATTCAAATTACCGTTAGCAGGAGTAAACCTAGAGCATTTACCTTGGGAGATAAATACCTTAGATGACATAATTTGGCATAGTAAAAGAATTCAAGATACAGATTTAAATCACCCAATACTAATTGATCATTTAGGTAGAATATGTGATGGTTACCATAGAATTGTTAAAGCAATAATTGAAAATAAAACTGAAATAGATGCAATACGAATCGAAGAAATGCCAAGACCAGACGGGTATGAAGAATGATAAACTAGACGATAAGACTAGATGGGAATTAATACCGTTAGATTGTCTTGAGGACATTGCAAGAGTATATACAGAAGGTGCTAAGAAGTATGGTGACAATAATTGGCAGAATCTAGAGAATGGTTATGAAAGATATAAAGGTGCATTATTAAGACACTTATACGCTTCTACTTATGAAGAATTTGATCCAGAAACTAAAGTAAGGCATGAAGCAGCAGTAGCATGGAATAGTATTGCATTATTATACTATGCAAAGCATGGAAGAAAAACTAGACAAGATACTACTGAATCAACAAGTGATACTGCTGTATCTGAGACAGATACTACAGGACACGAATCGTAGTCAATTCCTTGAAGATTACGCTGCAAATTTAGCAGCACAAGCAACAGAAATAATATTAGGACACAATATAGTAAGAAAATAATATGGAATTAAAATTTAAGAAATTACAAGAAGACGCAGTATTACCTAGTTATGCTAACCCTAACGATGCTGGTTTAGATTTAACAGCAATCTCCTTTACTCAGGAATTTGATAAGAGTGGTAAGTTAGTATTAGTATATCATACAGGATTATCCGTAGAGATTCCTGAAGGTCATATGGGTTTGATCTTTATGAGATCATCAGTTTCTCAGAAGTCTATGTCAATGTGTAATGCTGTAGCTGTTATAGATTGTGATTATAAAGGTGAGATTCTTCTCAAGTTTAAGATTACTACAGATGCTCTTCCTACAATTTATCAGCCTGGTGAAAAGATTGCTCAGTTAGTAGTAATGCCTTATCCGAAGATGGAGCCGATAATTGTAGAGGAATTAGCAGGTGAAGATCGTGGTGGTGGATTTGGTTCAACTGATAAAAAAGAAGAAAATGAGGATACAGAACAGGGACGAGAAAGCGGAGCAACTGAGGGAGATAATCAATCAGTACAGTAAAAACCCAGAGTATGTTAATGCATTTTATACTAAACAAGAAGCAGTAGATGCATTGAACAGGCATTATAAAAACAGATACATTAAAATAAATTTAGATTAATATGAATACATATATTTATGCTGGTAACAGCGCTCTTTTAGTAGTAAAGGATAATGACCTTAATAGTGTTAGTTCTGTTCGTAATCATTATTTAAATATCGACTGGGCTTGGGTAATTGAAGAAGATGGTGTCCTTAAATTTAATGGTAAGGAGTATGATGTAAAGGCTGGGGATATTGTTCTTGTTCTGTATGCCTCTTATAAGAGAAGTGATGATGATAGAGAGATTGCTATCATAAAGAGTGAAGAATTATATAACAACTTTAAGCGAAATCTCGAATACGAGAAAAACAGACACAATGAATGTTGTGATAAATGTTCTCCTAGCACTTGTTAATTAATACTAATGAAACTATTTGACATACTTGGTGGTAAAGTAATTATTCACAATGATGCTTTAGGTATCCCATGCTTTAAAAAGTTATGGGATGCTGATAAAGCAGATAAAGAAACAGCCACTAAACAAATAAGTTATATCGTACTTAAGAATAAATATGATAGTCCATATGTCCAAAGTATGAGTCCTGAAGAGATAGGACCTAGACTCAGGAAAGAACTATTTGGAGATGCTAATTATAAGTTACCAGTAGAGGTATTAGAAGCAGAACAAGCATATATTAACTTTAATGAAACCCTAATATTAGGACTACTTAAGAATGCAAGACTTAAATTAGATAGTGTATCTAGATATTATGCAGAGTCTTTACAAGATGAATTAGATGATAAGAAAGTCCAATTAATATTAGCAGGTATGGAAAAACTCGGTAACACTATTAAATCTCTTGATGCATTAGAAACTGCTGTGAGATCTGAAGAGATGGCAAGTAGTAGAGTTAGAGGTGGAGTAGAAGTTAATCCATATGAGCTATCAAATAGACAAGCTGTACGATAAGTAATACAATTTGAAACAAAATAAAACTAACTGCCGTTACAGGCAGTGTTAAAAATTAAGAACTATGACTAAGGAAAAGAAAACTACTAGCACAAAGAAAACAAGTAAGGCTAAACTAGTTAAAGTTGAAGAGAAACCGTTCGATTTGATTATTGATTTTGGCCCAGCTCATGAGAATGAGGATAGAAAAGAAATCGAATTGGCTGAAGAAATTGCATATAGAGAAAAGAAAGAAGCTTATTCAAAATCTATGGATCTTAAACCAACTAAAGCACCTTGGTATAAGAGACTAGGTTTAAAGATCAAACAGTGGTTTAATCGATAACAATTATGATTGATTTCAATAAGAAAATCAAAAATAGCAATAATTAAAAATTACCCCATACTCAAAAGGTGTGGGGTATTATTATATAATACCCTAAAGTATGATAGACTTTAATAAGAAGATCAAAAACTCTGATAAATTTCGTCAGCCTGCATTAAACTTTATTAACAGCGGTTCTTATTGTCAGTATCCGAAAGGTACTACTGAATACTATAGCTTTTGGGATCAAGAAGTAGAAAAATGTATATATGGTTATACTGCAGAAGATGGTGACTTTATAACAGGTTATCATTATTTTTATTTAAATTATTGTCCCATAGTAAGACAGGTATATAGGGAAATAACTAATAGGAAAACTGGTTTAAAAGAATGGAAATCTGTCAGCGAACGTACATTCCCAGATTTCTATGATTATGATTATTATTACTTTCAAGCAATAGAGGAAGCACAAGAACAAGGTAAACACTTATGTGTAGCAAAAGCTAGGCGTAAGGGTTATTCATATAAAGGTGGTGCTATGCTTTGTCGTAATTTCTTCCTTATACCAGAATCAAAATCATATGTATATGCATCAAATAAACAATATCTTACAGATGATGGTATCCTTACTAAGGCTTGGGATTACATGGATTTTATTGATGAATATACTGCATGGGGTAAAAAACGTCAAGCAGTAAATACATCTATGAGACGTAGAGCATCTATGTGGGTTACTGATGATTATGGTAATAAAACTGAAGCAGGTTATAAATCTGAAATTATTGGTGTATCATTAAAAGATAATCCAGATGCAGTACGTGGTAAAAGAGGTGTACTTATACTTTGGGAAGAGGCAGGTACGTTTGCTGAACTAAAAGCTGCATGGCAGATTGCAAGACCATCAGTAGAACACGATGGTGTAGCATTTGGACTTATGATCATGTTTGGTACTGGTGGTGATCAAGGTGATGCAGTAGCTCCATTACGTGAAGCTTTTTATGATCCTGAATCTTATAACTGCTTAGGTTTCCCTAATATATGGGATGATTGTGCAGTTGGTGGAAAATACTGTGGGTTCTTTATTCCACAACATACTAATCTAGATTCAAGAGATGAAAATGGAAATCGTATGTTCATGGATAATGATGGTAACACTAATCATGAAGCATCAAGGAAATACATATTATCATTACGAGAGCAAGAGCTTAAGAATGCAAAAACAATGCAAGCTATCGATAGATATGTAGCTGAGCATGCTGAAACTCCTGCAGAAGCATTTACAGAGTTAACAGGTAATATATTCCCTAAAAGGGAATTACAAAAACAATTAGCTCGTATTAGAACCAATAAGAAATTACAAAATCATAAACAAATAGGTGATCTTACTTGGGATGGTGGTACTGTAAAATGGAGTATTAAAAAGACAGGTGATATTACACAATTTCCATTACCAAAAGAAGCAAATCCTGAAGGATCTATAGTAATATGGGAACATCCATGTCCTGAAACACCTATAGGTTTATATATAGCAGGATGTGACCCTTATGACCACGATCAATCTGGCACTAACTCACTAGGATCAGTATTCATATACAAACGTATACAGAATTTTGAATCATACAGTGATATCATAGTTGCTGAGTATACTGGTAGACCAAAAACATCAGAAGAGTTCTATGAGAACGTAAGAAAGCTACTAGTATACTATAATGCAAGATTAATGTGTGAAAATCAAAATACAGGTTTATTTGTTTATTTTAACAATAAACATTGTGACTACTTATTAGCAGATCAACCAGATATTATTAAAGACATTGTAAGAGACTCCAAAGTAAATAGAAGGAAAGGCTGTCATATGAACAAGGAAATTAAACTTTGGGGAGAAGGTAAAATTAAAGAATGGCTAGAGGAAGAAGTAGAATCTAGTCATATGAGACTTGAGTCTATATTATCAGAACCATTACTTGAGGAATTAATACAATACAATGATAAAGGTAACTTTGACCGTGTAATGGCATTGATGCAAGTAATGATATATAGGGAACAATTATATACAGCTCAAGTAAAACAAAAACAAGAAATAGAGAAGAAGCAAAGATTGTTTGATACACCAATATTCACAGATAAATGGTTTGAACAAGATACTTCTGATTCTACAAATAAATTATTTGATTCAAATATATTAACATTTTCATTTTAAAATATGGAACGCACAGTAAATAGCTTTCCTATACAAAAAATACCTTTTAGCCAAAAGAGTGAAGAATGGAAAAAAACATGTGTAGACTATATCATAGGGCAATCTCAATTAAGTAATGGTAGTTCAATACCTACTGATGAAGAGATGCAAACGTACTATGATTTATATAATAGTGTATACAGTGAGAAGGATTTAAAATATGTTACAAATCCTTTTAATCAAGATGATGGTTTTCCAGCAGTAGCTCAGGACTATAACATTATTAGACCTAAAATTGATTTATTAATTGGTGAAGAAACTAAAAGACCATTTAATTTTAAAGTATGTAGGACTAGTGATACAGCTGCAAGTGAAATGCAGGAAAAAGCTAAACAGATGTTGCTTGATTATGTTCAAGCATCTATTATGGCTAAGATGGGTCCTGAAGAACAGGCTAGGTATGAGGAAGCATTATCTTCTGGTGAAATACAAACCCCAGAGCAAATACAGGAATACCTTACTAAGGATTATAAAGATGTAGCAGAAGTTACTGCTTATCATACCCTAAACTATTTAAAACACTCTTTAAATATTGATCACGAGTTTGTAAAAACTTGGAAAGACGGTTTAATTGCTGGTGAAGAAGTAATATATGTAGGCATCAGGAATGGGGAGCCTTGTTTGAATAGAGTTAATCCAAAGAACTTTTGGTTTGATGATGCTGAAGGAATTGAGTTTATTCATGAAGCTTCAATGTGTTGTTATAAAATGCTTATGCCATATACTCAGGTATATGATGAGTTTTATGATAAACTTGATGAAAAACAGCTTAACCAACTACTAGAGAAATTTGGTCAATATGGTAAAGGAGCTAAGAATTGGTTAGGTGATAAGAACATGGTAGATGATTGGAATCATATTGATACGAAAATCTACAGTAAGTATCCTGATCATAATCCTTATGGAGATGCAGAGGATGTAGTAGTATATCATGTATGTTGGAAATCTTTTAAAAAGATTGGTTTTGTTACTGTAGTTAACCCTGAAACTGGAGAAGAGGAAGAGTTTGTAGTAGATGAGTATTACAAGACTACTGGTAATGAAGTCAATGTTGAATGGGATTGGATCATTGAAGTATGGGAAGGATATAATGCTGATGATCTTTACTTTGGAATTCAGCCTATTGAATACCAATATATTACAAGTAAAAATCTTAATTCTCAGCGACTACCATATACAGGAATTGTCTATAGTAATACTAATAGTGCTCCTAAGTCTTTAGTTAGTATTATGAAGCCTCTACAGTATTTGTACATTACGACATTCTATAGAATGGAATTAGCAATGGCTAGAGATAAAGGTAAAGTTCCTGTAATGGATGTTACACAGATACCAAAAGGTTTAGGTATTGATACTGCTAAATGGATGCATTATCTAAGTGCACTAGGAGTAGCATTCATTAACCCATATGATGAAGGATGGGATATTCCAGGCAGGGAAGGAGGTAGACCATCTAATTTTAATGGATTTACTACTTGGGATCTTACTATGGGTAATGTTATCGCTCAATATATTCAATTACTAGATAAGATTGAATCGATGGCTTCAGAGTTATCTGGAGTAACACCACAAAGACAAGGGGCAATATCTAGTACTGAGTTGGTAGGTAATGTAGAACGTTCAGTTATTCAATCTGCTCATATTACAGAACCATTATTCTGGATGCACAATCAGGTGAAAAGACAAGCATTGCTTATGTTATTAAATACTGCTAAAGCTGCATGGAAAGATAGTGATAAACAGTATTTAAATTACATATTTGATGATACTACTAGAGCATTCATAACATTAGCTGATAATTTTCCTTACGAAGACTTTGATATCTTTGTAACTGATAGTACTAAAGAAGTACAGGCTATTGAACAACTTAGAGCATTAATTCAACCTGCTATGCAGAATGGTGCAAGTTTAGTAGATGCTGCTGAAATGTATACTATGGATAATTTATCATTAATCAAGAGTAAACTACAAGAACTTGAACAACAAAGATTATCACAACAGCAAGCAATGCAACAGCAAGAAGCTGAACAGCAACAGCAATTAATACAGATGCAGAATCAAGTTAAAGAGCAAGAGCTTATGCTTAAAGAAGCTGAGCTTGATCTTGAAAAATATAAGATTGACCAAGATAATGCTACTAAGATTACTGTAGCCCAATTAAATGCATACAGAGGATCTGAAAATATGGATCAAGATATGAATGGTATACCTGATCCTATTGAGATTGGTAATCAAGAAATAGCTAGACAAAAAGCTGTATCTGATGCTGTAAGTAAACAGATGGATTTAGCCAATAAAGCTAGAGCTGAAGAAAATAAGAAAGAGTTAGAAAAACGTAAGATTGAACAAGCTGAAAAAGCTGAGAAACTTAAAGCTACAATTGAACGAGAAAGACTAGCTCTTGAAAAGAAAAAGCTTGATGAAGCTAAGAAGTTGCAAGCTCAGAAAGATAAAGCTGCAATGGATAGAGAGAAACTTAAGGCTAAAACTGCTCTTAAGAATAAAGTGGTAGGTGAGAGTAAAACTAAAAAATAGGAGATAACAATTATGGCATGTAAAACTTATTGTGTGTATAAACATGTCTTGCCTAATAATAAAATATACATAGGTATTACAAAACAAAATCCACTATTAAGATGGAAAAATGGACATGGTTATAAACATTGTAATTATTTTTACAATGCTATTCTGAAATATGGATGGTTAAACGTTCATCACGAAATCTTAAGAGATAATTTAACTGTAGAAGAAGCTAATAACTTAGAAAAATACTATATCAAATATTATAAATCTAATGATAAGAGATATGGTTATAATATACTTGAAGGGGGAGAAATAAAAACTATACCAGAGGATCGTAGAACTAATCTTACCAAAATTAAACATGGTAGAAACAAAGGTAAAACGGTATTAGTATTTAACCTAAATGGAGAGTATATTGGAGAATTTGTTTCTTCTTATCAGGCTGCAAAAATACTAAATTGTGATCAAGGCCACATTAGAAGATGCTGTCAACATAAAGAGGGAAGAAAACAACATAAAGGTTACATTTTTAAATATAAGGAGGAATTAATATGAGTTGTAAAGGAGGCTCTAGAAAAGGCGGAAAAGGTAAACCAGGTAAGACAGGTAAGTAAATATTACTAGTATGAAATGGAAAGATCTATCTCTTAAAGAGAGAAAACAGATATATGATAGTGTCAGGGCAAATAACCCTGATGCTACATATTTTGATATTAAAGAGCAATTTGATTCTATTCCTACATATGAAGATGGTAAAGGTAAAACCATAAACAAAGCAGATTTACCACCAGAATATAGAACTGGTACTCCTGAATACTTTGAAAGACAAAGGAAAATATCAGGTGCAGTTAATGCAGTTCAACCAGAAGCTTATATTACTCCAGCTGGTTATATTAAAGATGCAGTTAACTTCATTGAAGACTTAGGCAAAGGAGATTATGCTGGAGCTGCCATTGATGCTGCATTAAATCTAATACCTTGGGGAGTTGGTAAAACTATAAAGAAAATAAAAAAGAAAGTAGGAAGAGCAATTGAAGGAACAGACGCATATACTGCAGAATCCTATGCTGAGCCTTTTACTCCTACAATCACTAAAAAGAAGAAGGGTAAAAAGGTTAAAACTGAAGCTGATTATGACCAAGAGTTTGCCGAAGTAAAGAGAAAATATAATAACATGCAGGAGTATGATAAGGAACTTAGTAAGATTACTAATGATTTATTTATGCCTACTGATGGTAGTGTAGAAACTCTTGAAAAGGTTGATAAAGCTTATGGTACAAATTATAAGAAAGCTGCATCTGCCATTGCTTTTCAAGATATGGCTAATAGAGGTAAGTACGTTAAGCATCAACAAATGTATGATAGTGCTGGGAATCCTATATATGGTAGAACTACCGGTAAAGTAGATCATCCTACTATAGAAGATATGACAATTAGTCTTAATCCAGATTATTATCTGGAAGGGACAGCAAATCATGAAATCAGTCACTTAGCAGATGCTTTAGTTAATAGAGTACATAATGCAGATGCTACGAATAACTATATGGAGTATCTACTAGATAGAGACAACATAATGAGTTATAATGAAATAAGACAGAGTTTGATGGATGTTAACCCTAACACGTATAGATACTTAACTACACCTAGTGAAAATAAAGCTCACATGATTCAGCTTAAAAGGGGTATGCAAAAAGAAGGTCTTATTAATAATTGGACAGATCCTATTACTCAGGATAAGATTGAAGAATATTTATCTTATCGTAGTAAATATGCAAATAGGGTCAACCCAGTATTACGAACTCTATATGATATTAGACCAGATAAGCAAGGTTTTATAAATAGAATGAATAATCTTACTCCAATCGAATGGGCAGTTCCATTAGGATTACCTATGTTCTTTGGAGAAGAACAAGAAAACAAATAATCAATATGAAAGAGTTAGAAGGAGTATACCCACTATATCCTGTACCAAGTTATAAGAATGGTGGAATACATATCAAGAAAAGCAAGAGAGGTACATTTAAAGCTGCAGCTAAGAAAGCTGGTATGGGTGTACAAGAATATGCAAATAAAGTATTAAAGAAAGGTAGTAAAGCAAGTCCAGCTATGAAGAAAAAAGCTAACTTTGCTAGGAACGCCGCTAAATGGAAACATTAATAAATCTAATTAAATATAATTATGGATAACAATAGTAATACACTATTAGGTTGGGAAGCAGTAGCAGATGCATTGTCATCTGAAACATTAAATAATCCTCTAGTAACAGGTACGTTTAGTACAAGTAATGATGATCTATCTGATGATGAAATCAAACGTTTACAAAGAACTAACAGAGGTCCTTCAGTAAAGGAAGTGTTTGGAATAGATACTTCTAAAGAGGAAAAAGATACTGAGGTTGAAGAGACTGAAGAAACTGAAGAGGAAACAGAAATAGAGGAAGAAGAAGTAGAAGTTGAAGAACCTAAAAAGAAATCTAAACAAACTAAGGAAGTAGAAACCGTTGAGGAAACATCTACTGAAGAAGAGGAGTTAGATAATGAAGGTATTCAAGTTAGTGCTTTTTTTGATGCTATTACTGAGGAATTAGGGTTAGACTTTGAAGAAGATGAAGAATCACAGAAACCTAAAACAGTAGAGGAATTATGTGAATACTTCAAGGATTTGATTGAAGAAAATTCAACTCCAGAATATTCAAGTGAAGAGGTTGCTAAGATTGATGAATTCGTTCGTAATGGTGGTAAACTAGAAGATTATTTTCAAGTTAGTACTGCTATTGATTTTGATAACTTTGACACTTCGATCGAGAGTAATCAAAAGCAAATCATTCGTGAATTGTTGTTAGAAAAAGGGTTTAGTGAGAAGAGAATCCAGAGTAAACTAGAAAAATATGAAGATGCTGGTATTCTAGAAGATGAAGCAGAGGAAGCTCTTGAACTAATGAAGGAGATTACCGAAAAGAAGAAGGAACAGCTATTGATTGATCAGGAAAAGCAAAATGAGGCAAGAATCGAGCGCCAACAAAAATTTGTCGATGACGTTGTCACCAACATTAAATCGCTGAAAGATATCAGAGGTATCGCTATTCCTGAAAAGGATAAAAAAGCTTTATTGAATTATATCTTTAAAGCGGACTCAGATGGTCTTACTCAATATCAGAAAGACTATTCTAAGAGTGTAAAAAATTTAATTGAGTCTGCCTATTTTACTATGAAGGGAGACACTTTGCTAGATACTGCAAAAAAAATTGGAACTAGCTCTGCTATAAAGACCTTGAAACAAAGTTTAAAGACAACAGGTGCTACGAAAGGCACTAAAAGAATTCACACTAGTTCATCAAACTCTATATGGAGTATCGCAGCACGAAGTTTAAACAATAATTAAAGATTATAAATTAATTTATGGATAACGGAATTCTGAATAATTTACAGATCGGTAAAAGTAGATGGTTTTCAGATCTTATTGACGAGAATAAGATTTCAGAAGCAATGTTGTCAAGACCGTATGAAGTAGAACGTATTGTTTCTTACGTATTTGCCGCAAAAGACGGTGCTTATGGTACTTCCATTGATGCTATCACAGGTGGTCTTGGTAACGTAATGACTATTGATCAAAGTACATATGAATGGTATGTTGAAATTGATACCGATAGAGCTGTAACAATTCGCTCTGCAAAATGGCAGGGTACTGAAATTACTGCTGCTAATGCTGACACAATCATGGCTGGTATTGGCAACACACCTATCCAAGTATGGGTAGAAGATAAATGGTTTGGTCCGGGTGCTATTGTAGTACTTGATGACAAAGAATATCAATTACGTATTCAAGGTGCTCCTGTACAGGACGGTAACTTGTGGTGCTATACTATGTTCATCGCTGATGGTCAGTCTAGTTCATACGTTCCGGGTAAGTATTTGTTAGCGGGTCGTGAAATGTCACGTCTTGGTGCTGCTTACGAGGAGTACAGTGAAGAGGCAGATATCCTGAACTACAATACTCAATTCAAGATGCGTAACTACTTATTCACGACTCGTTTGAGTTATGATATTACAGGTACGGCTTATGCAACTGTATTGTGGATTGCATTGAAGGATCCTAAAACAGGTAAGAAATCTTATTTGTGGTCTGACTATCAAGAATGGGTGGCAATGCGTGAATGGAGAAAACGTTGTGAGATGATGATGGTTTACTCTAAGTCAAATCGTAATGCTGATGGTACTTTCTCTTTGAAAGGTACTAACGGTCGTCCGGTTTATTTGCCAGCTGGTTTGCTTGAGCAGATTGCACCGTCTAATAGACGTTATTACACTGAGTTGACAACAGAGTTGCTTGAGGACTTCTTGTTTGATCTGTCTTACAATATTCTTGGTACTAATGAGCGTAAGTTCGTAGCCTTAACTGGTGAGATGGGTATTCGCGAGTTTGACCGTGTATTGAAACAAAAAGCCGCTACGATGAATGTAATCGATACTAAGTTCATTAGTGGTAGTGGTCAAGAGTTGACTTTAGGTGGTCAGTTTGTAACATACAAGATGAATAATGGTATTGAGTTGACATTGAAACACTTCCCGTTGTATGACAACACTACGTTCAATCGTTTGTTACACCCACTTTCTGGTAAGCCGCTTGAGTCTTATCGTTTTACATTCTTGGATGTAAGTCGTAGAGATGGCGAAGCAAACATTGTTAAGGTAGTACGTAAGGGTCGTGAATTCATGCAGTGGTATACTGGTGGTTCTATTTCTCCTGCAGGTCCTGCAAAATCTATCAACACTTTGCGTTCTAATGCAAAGGACGGTTACTCTGTTCACTTCTTAGGTGAGATGGGTATCATGTTGAGAGATCCGCGCGGTTGTGGTGAGTTAATCATGGACGCTGAGGGTTAATCCACGTATTTGAACAAGTACGCCAATATTATACAATATAACTTATAGGGGCGTAACAGCCCCTATATTTTTTATTAACAGGTTTAAAATCTATATTTAATTAAAAATATATGGAAGCAACGTTAAGATTTATTAGAACTAACCCTTGGGTTGGTATTTCAAAGTTTAAAAATTGTGGTGATTATATTGGTCCGTATTGGACTAGATCAGGAAACAGATATACTGGTTTAACAGAAGAGGATGCTCGTAGACTTGAAAAAGCTATTGGTTATCCAGAAGGTCATTTAGCACCATATAGTCCATTCTGGGCTACTTATTCAGTTAAGTTAGGTAATAAGGATCTATATATACATACTGAAAAACCAGAGGATGAATTAAAGTATTTATTCTTAAAAAGTCACAAAAGAGTAGCATTTGGTACTAGTAATATTACACCAAGTACTGACTATTTGCTAAGCAATTCTCAAGCAGAGGCAGAAGAGAATAATAAGAAATTTAAAATTAAGCGTGAGGCCTATTCAGCATTTACTAAGATGTCTCTTGAAGAAATGCGTAAATGTCTTAGACTTTATGGTATTAAGTCAGATTCAATTAGTAATGAATTAGTTGAAAGTAAGCTGAATGAACTTATTGAAAATGATCCGCAAAGATATCTATTACTGTGGGTAAATAATAAGAATAAAGAAACTCAATACTTGATCGAAGAAGCTATTAGTAAAAATATTATTCGTAAGAATAAAAATATGTATTACTATGGTACTGATGTAATCGGTCGAAGTATGGATGAAGCTGTACTGATGCTTGATGATAAAAAGAATCAAGATATAAGACTAGCCATCATGCAAGAAATAGAATCTAAGTAATATGACAGTATTAGAAGCACATATAGCATTTAAGATTGAAGCAGATAAAAATGCCGTTAATATTGGTATATCTGGATGTCCGTCTTTTTTACCTGAGGAAATTGATTATTGGTTATATACAGCGTATCTAAGTAAGATAGCTACTAAAGCTACTGGTAACAATACTCTTAGAATACCATTTGAAGGTAATGTAAAAAGAGTAGCAGACTTAGAAGGTTTAGTAAAAACTGATAAGGGATTGTCTTTACTAAGTGAATCTATAAGTAATAGACTTACTATGAATAATTTCAAATCTAGTATTACTTATGGTGATGATACTCAAGATAAGCGTATGTACTTCTTAGAAGGAATTTTACATTTTGGTAGTAATAAAATAGCCACAGTAAAACTTATTAGTCACGAACAAGCTACTAGATTCTTAGAAACTTATAATAATAAACCTTGGATTGAAGAACCTGTAGCAATACTGGAAGATAATAAGTTAATAGTATTTATAGATAGGGATCTTATGGTAGGCCCCTATACTATAGATATTACTTATCTAGCATACCCAAGAAAGATTAATAATCAAGATATTACGTCTACTCTAGATGAAATTCCAGAGTATATGCAATATGAAGTAGTTAAATTAGCTGCTGACATGGCAATTGAGAATATTGAATCTCCAAGAACTCAAACACATCCACAGTACGTAGCACAATTATCAGAGTAATATGAGTAGTAAGGAAATGCAAATATCTGAAGAAGAATATTATGCCACTTTGCTATCAAACCCAGATTATTCTGAGACTAAATTTTCTATCTACAGATTTAAAAATCTTATTAATGGAAAAATATATATAGGACAAACTACTGTCCCTGTGCGCAAGAGATTGATTCAACACATGACGTTCAGTAGACCTTGGACTAAGTGTCATAAAACCTATTTCCATAACGCTATATATAAATACGGCTTAAACAATTTTGATTTTTCTGTAATTGAAATATGTAAATCTCAAGAAGAACTTGACATTAGAGAAAAATATTGGATAAACTATTATAAATCTAATGATAAGCAATTTGGTTATAATATAGAATCTGGTGGGAAAGATGGAAGAAAAGGTATCAAATTAACTGAAGTTCACAAACAAAAACTTCTTGAAGCTAATTTAGGAAAGCCAAGAAAAGAAAATACTAGAGAAGCAATAAAGAACACACATAAAGAACTTTGGAAAAATGATAAATACAGAAAAGAACATTTAGATGTTGTGAAATGTAGTTTATCTTCTTACTGGCAGAAATCTTCAAAAAAGGTTTATCAATATGATAAACATGGTAATTTTATAGCAGTTTGGAATAAATGCAAAGACGTTATAGACTTCCTTTATGGAATAGGGGCAAATGGTAATTTGTCACGCAATATTAAATTAAATAATAAACGTGGTAAATTGGGGTTCTCCAAAAATGGCTATATTTGGTCATTCTTTGCTCCCCAAGGAAAGGAGGAATTATAAACTCAAAAGAAATGCAAATGGAATTCGAAAGACGAATTCAACTTATTAGCCCAGATCTTATTATAGATGAGAAACCTAACTCTGATCTTATATTTTCAATACTAAATGAAGCTCAAGATAGGTATGTAATGATGAACTATGTTGGTGACGACCAAATGGAAACTGAAACCAATATACATACTAGAAATACAGATTCTATTAAGAGTTTGTTAGTAGAAAAAGAGTTAACCGCAACAGGTACTACTCTTAATGGTTTCACAAGATATAGATTACCATACATGTCTACTGAAGAATATTTCTTATATGTACACTCCTTTAGTAAAGTAAAAGGTACATACAAACAATATAAAGATTTTGTTAGGGTAGACAATCAATTAGTTAAGTATAGGGATCTTGGTAAGTTTATTAAAACTGCATACAATACACCTATCATTAGGCAACCTGCTGTTGCATTAGTATCAGATCCTACTACTAAATATAACTATATAGAAGTAGCAGTAGATGCATATACTACATTAGGTAACGTTACATTAACTTACTATAGAAAACCATTAAGGTTCAATACTACTGATGGAGCTAGTAAATGCGAACTACCAGAATCAATTCATAGTGAAATCGTAGATTTAGCAGTTAATATGTTTATTACTGAAGGTAAATATAGATTACAAGTAAAACAACCAAATAATCAACAATAATGAGGTACATTGACTTACAAGAAGCATTTGAATTAGAAATAGCTCAGTTAGATAGTAATCTAACGAAACCTACTACTTCAGATATTGAATATTGGTTAACAGCTGGTTTAATTAAGTTTATTAAAACTAGATACTCTGGTATCAATTTTAAGCAAACTGGTTTTGAACAAGATCAAAAGAGAATTGACGATCTTCGTAGTTTAGTCACAAGAAAATCTTATCAGTTCACAACCTATCCAGAAGAGTATACAGTTACTCTACCAGAAGATTATATGACTACTTTAGGTGAAACAGCTGTAATATTTAGTTATGATCATTGTTGGCCTGTGGGCCCAAGTGGTCAACCAAGAACTAAAAACACAGATGTGTTAGAGGCTACTATAGAAAATATTGATAGACAAAGACAAAATACTTTGTCAGAATATAGATTACATGGTAGATCCGCCAGACCATTAAGACTATATGAAGGTAATACTATTCATTTATATACAGATGGTAATTACCATATAAGAAATTATATTCTCACATACTTGAGAATACCCAACAAGATTAGCCTCACTGATGCTCCATTTGAGGAGTACAAGGATATGCCAGCATCAACTCATGATGAGATAGTAAAGTTAGCGGTTGAGTTGTATTTGGAGAATGAGGCTAATCCAAGATATCAATCGTATATTAACGAAGTAAATAGTATGGAGTAATATACGAAAAGTTTAGTTTAACGAGGAAATGCGAAAGCAAAGTAGAAGAACTAAAATAAGTTAAACTGAGCTCAATGTTTAACTATTAAATTTAAATAAAATGTTACAACACGTAAATAAAGTACTTATCGCTAAGACAGCTCCGGCTTCTTACACTACTGTGGATGCTTTAGTTGATGGTGATATCGCATTGTTCAACGAGAACAAAGTAATTGTTAAATCTGCAACTGAGGCAGAAGCTGCCACTGCACTTTACATTGGTGTTTGTGTTGGTAAAGAAGATGTATACGATCAAAAAGGTACAAAATCTACAAAGTCGGTTATCAACTATAGTATGCCGATTCAGAAGGGTTCTAAGCCGTCTATGGTATTCACTGAGTTTGTTGCTAAGGCTGAAGATAAAGTAGTAATTACTGCAACTGATGTTACTCCTGAAGTAGGACATCGTTATGTATTGCGCATTGTTTACAATGACATTCACGAAGCTCCGGGTCAGTTTACTCATACCTATGAGGTAATTGCTAAAACTACTAATGCAACAGATTTGATCACTTCTTTCAAGAATAAGATCAATAGTCACAAACAAGCTAGAGTAGTAGCTACTAGTGCTGCTGCAGTATTAACATTGACTGCAAAGGAAATTCCGTATAATCAGGGAATTACTTTAGATGCTGGTTATTGCCAAGTATCTATGGATGTTTTCATGTGGAAGACAATTCCTTCTGGTTTGTTGAGCAATGTAATGTATCCTATTTCTAATTTGACGATTGCTAAGACTCAGGGTACTCCGGGTCGTGGTAATGCTTATATTGTAAGAGATCGTGAGAATTGGAATCTTGGTTACGAAGGTATTCAGTACCGTGCTAATGCTATTTATCCGTATATTGCTCCTGAATTCAGATCTGATCTGAGTGCAGAATATGATACTCTTACTTTAGAGTGGGATAACTTGTATTTAAGCAACGATAATCAGTACATCAAAACTACTCCGCTATCTGCAGAGATTTATGTTAATAAAGATGAAATTTCTGGTTCTGCTTTTGAAACAGCATTAAAAGCATTTGTTGCTAAAGCCTAACTTTTAAACTTATTAACTCACAAGGGGGCTTGGGGTATTCCCCCATGCTCCCTTTTTTATTTTAAAAAATATGGAAGAATCATTATATTTAGCGGAAGTAAAATTACTTACCAGATATTGTCATAATTGCCTTGATAACAAAATGAAAGAGCGTATTATGATGTTCTTATTTAAAAAGGAATTATATGACAATGCCACAAAGTTAGGTCTGACAGAAGATGCTGAAATGTATTATAAAGAGATGTTAAACCTACTTGGTATGAGAACCTGTAATTGTACAATAAATTGTAATACTTGTAAAAACTGTAGTAATGGATCATGCACAATATGTAAATAAGGTAGGTAAACAGATTAATGATTCTACCAAAATGAATGTTGATATTGATAATACATCTGTTACTAATATAGTACTTATTCCTCATTTAGAAACTATATATAATCAACTTGAGTCTGATTTAAAGAAAAACGACCCAGATTTTCCATTTACTCAGGAAGACCTAGTTAAAATTGGTGGGTACATTAACTGTTTAAAGAAACAAATAAATTTCTATGAAGTACAAGACATTGATAATGACTGTATTTTAACAGAAACAGAGAAACATATAATCCAAGAGTAATATGAATAAAAAGATATCACAATTTGAACTAACAACTAAACTACAGGAGCAAGACCTCATTACCCTTGTACAAGATGGTAGTAATAAAAATATTACTAGTGGAAGTTTTACTACATCACTATCTGGTACGTTTGCTACTAATGAGAGAGTAGATGCTGTAGAAGAAGATGTTGAGATACTAGATACTAAAGTAAATGATAACTATAAAGATCTTAGTAATAAGATAGTAGAAGGAGATACTAGTGTAACTACTAATCTTAATAGTGCTATTACTAGTTACTATGATGTATTGAATAATAAGATCATTACATTAGATACTAAGCATGACACCGATATGTCAGAGATTGGTGGTACTATGCAAGAGTGGATAGATGATATTGACAATAGATCTACATTACAACAATTACAGGATGCTCTCAATAGACTCACAGTAGCTGAGAATACTATTACAGCATTATCTGAACTTATTGCAAATGGGGGTGGTAGTGGATCTGCTCCGGGTTATCATACTCAAAGTACTGCTACAATATTTCCTTTATCTGGTTATTATAAAGCGAATGATGCATCTCCGTTGGCTACATCTGATACATTAAATCAAGCATTGTCTAAACTTGAAAATCAAGTAGAAGCAGTGGCTAGTAGTTCTGGTTCTTTACCTGTAATCAAGTATGGAGAAAGTACACCTCCTGCAGATAACTTCTTATATACTTCTTTAAAGACTGCAGAAGATTATTTAAATAAGCATGGGGATACTGCGGATGGTAAAATAACAATGTTACAAGGTTTACAAGCAGGAAATACATTTCGTTCTGGTTGGGATGGAGTTGGAGCTAGTTTATATCCATTAGGCTCTAAATGGAATATGGAACTAGACAATCTGTTTGTTAGAGGTAATATGACAATAAACGAACTTACAGTAAATGAGATTAAGGCTGTGGGTGGTGATATTCTAGTTACTGTAGCAGATATGAAATGTATCGAAGTAGAAGAATTAGCAGATTCTTATAAATGCTACTTTGATGATCAAGAAGGTACTAAGTATAATCAATTTATAGTTAATGACTTAGCAATATGCCAAAAATTTGATGGTAAAAACGTTAAAAGATATTGGCGTAAAGTAAATGCTACTGGTAGTAATTACATCACGTTGTCTAAAGACGTATGCGAGCCAGGTAGTGGTAAGCCAGAAGCAGATGATGAAATATTACAATTAGGTCATATGTACGAATCTGATCCAGATTACAATTTACAAATGGATGAGAGACGTAACGCAATTTTTATCAGTGCTAAAGGTGATAATGCCCCTAGAATTTCTTACTATAAGAATATTGATACTTTTTCTCTAGCTGATGAGGATGGTGTAGTTCGTGAAAGAGTTGTAATTGGTGGTGATCAAACCAAATTTGTAGGTACAATTTATCAAACTTCTGACACAGGAATCGTTAGAGTACCTGTATATAGAGGTATTTGGGTTTCTGGCAACACTTACTATTATTATGACCAAGTAAGTCATAAAGGTAGTTTATGGATTTGTATGGATCCTAATGGTACCAAAGATGAACCAAATGAGAATGATGATCAATGGCAGAAGCAAGTTTCAAAAGGTGAAGATGGTAAGTCAGGAGATGACAAAGCTAAATGGGTAGAAATTGTAGGTGATCGGTTATTTTTATTTGATACTCCCGATTTCTCAGGAACTCCTACTCCAAGAACTATTCATTTAACTGCAAATGTATATGGGATGGAAAATCCTACATACGAATGGAAAATGCTTAATGCAGAAGGAACCAAATTGTCTGCACAAAGTTCTATAGACTTTCCATATACAGCAATGCCGACAGATTCCCGTACATTAAGTATTCGTTGTACTGTTACAAATTCTGATGGTACTACTTACTATGATGATACTCAATTAGCTAAATTATCAAATGGTGCAGAAGGTCTCGATGCATATTATATTGATTTAAGTAATGGTACGGTTGCAGTACCATTCGATGCAGATGGAGTTACACCATTAGTAGATTTATCTACTATTACTACAGATGTTTATGCATATCATGGTATTAATCCAATTGCTATTAAAAGTATAACATATTCTACTACTTCTGGTGGAGCTACTGTAAGCATAACCGGTTCTAAGGTAACTCTTACTTCAATAAGTCAGAAACAGGCTAGTATAGACTTAAATGTAACATTAGAAGATGGAGTATCTATAGTTAAGACATGGTACGTTAATAAAGTAGCTAATGGTGAAAATGGTTTTAATGGGGAAGATGCAGCATATGTGTATATGTCCGGAGAACAATTCTTTCACTATAAAACAGGTAAAACCGTTCCTGAAAACACTACAATTACTCTTACTGCAGATTCATTCAACATAATTAATCCAACTTATAAATGGTATTGGGCAATAGCAGGTACGTATGATTGGCAACTATTATCTAATGAGACAAATAGCACATTAGTGGTTAGTTATAATGGTATCTATTTTACTAGCACAAAAAAAGATGAAATTAGTTTTAAATGTGTAGTATCAGGAGCAGGAGCAGAGTTTTCAGATTTCATGACTATTAATAATGTTCGTGATGGTGAAAATGTATATAGAGGTATACTTACAAATGAAAATACCGGTGTACCAGCAGATTCAGGTGGAGTAGTAACAGATTATTCTACTGCTACTACTACAGCTAGATTGAAATATGGTTCTCAAGATATTACTGATTTTAAACTTACTACTTCTTTACAAACTGGTACTGGTAGTGTAACTTATACCCAAAGTACACAAACAATTAAGTGTACATCATTGACTTCTGATTCTGCCATGTGGAGGGTAGATTTTATATCACCAGCAAGTGGTAACAAGGTAGTAGATAGTGTTGATTTTGTTGTCACTAAATCCAAGGCAGGAGTAAACGGTGACGTAGGTAATAGTCCTATACAAATATTCTGTAACACTTCAAATGCTAGTACTAAACCTAGTAGACCTACATTCACATATAGACCGTCTTCTGGTGGTGCAACATCTGGAGGTTATATATGGTATCCAGATCCAAAGTATAATTCATCTCAAACTACTTGGATTAGTTCAGGTAATTATGATCCAAATGCTAAACAAATGGCTTATGATGAAAGTATAGGAGGATATTGGACTGATCCGTTACCACATTCTGGTAAAGATGGTGAGAAAGGTGATAAAGGAGACAAAGGTGAGAAAGGAAATACTGGAGCACCTGGTTCAGATGGATGGAATGGTCCATCTTTAAGTTATCGTGGAACATATAGTTCTAGTAAGTATTATGCATGGACAGTTAATCCTGATGTAAGAGATGTTGTCAAATATGGTAGTGTCTATTATATGGTTGCTAATGGAAGAAGAGGTTTATCATCTTTTAAGAATGTAACCCCAGGAAGTAATACATCATATTGGTCTTCATTTGGTTCGTCTTTTGAATCTATAGCTACTGGGCTACTATTTGCAGAAAAAGCTACTATTGCAGGCATGGATTTTTATAATAATTGTATTGCAGCTAGTAGTGGTAGATTCTTCCTAGATGGTAGATATGAATCTGATATAAATAATGGTTGGCCAATTATGTCGTTTGGTAATAATGCCGTAAAGGATGGAGTACCTAGTAGTAGTGCAGCATTAAAGATATATGGCGGTGGTACATTAACAGTAGGAGATGGTGCAGTAACTGCAAATGCTGGTATTACTGGAACTGGTACTGGATCTGACCAAGTTAGATTTTGGGCAGGTAAACCATTTGATGATGGTACAGCACAAGGAAATAGATTCTGGGCTCCTTTTAGAGTGTATCAAGATGGTAGACTTGTTGCAAATAGTGCAACGATTACAGGTAATATTTCTGCATCTACCGCTAATTTTACAGGAAATGTATCAGTAGGTTCATTAAGTGGATGGAACATTCCGGGTGTTAAAACTATCTGCCATTACGGTAGTGGATTAAGAGGAACAATCTATTCTCAAGGAGGATGTCAAGTTAGTTCTATAAGTAGAACTGGAACTGGAGAATATACAGTATATCACAATATCGGTCATACGAATTATGTAGTATTGTGGCAAGGACAAGCACGAACTAATTCTCCTTATTCAGATTCTGCTGGATTTAGAGGAACTGTGGGAGTAACTTCTACATCTTCTAGTTCATTTAAAATAATTTGTGTGGATACAGATAATAATAGACATGACGTTGGTGATAAAGATGATGCAATTGATTTAGTAATTATCGGTTATGCTCAATAATATGGAAGAAAAAATATATTTACTTTGTTCAGGTGGAATGATAGAAGCTCCAGAGGATTGGTACAAAGGATTAAAAGAAAGTGAATTTGTAGATTCTTACGAAGGATTACTTCAAGGAGGTTACATGCACCCATCTAGTGAACAAATAGAATTTAATTTAGCCAATCCTAATCTAGATTTATATAATGCTTTTTATATGATTCCTAAAGACACAACTATAGTTAATGAAGAAATAAGAAAGCGTAGAGAGAATTTATATAACACTAGTACAGATAGATTGTATATGGCTTATGTAAAGTACAGAGAATTTGGAGAGGAAGAGAAAGCTGCAGCAGCATATCAAGAATGGAGAGAAGCAGTAGAAAAAATAAAACAAGATAATCCATACTCATTATAATATGATTAAGAATAATGTATATTATGAATGGTTTGCAAGTATAACCGTACCCAATCCAGATCAGGTTGGGTACTGGATTGACTTGGGAGCAGATTCAAAAGGTAGAATAATTAAAGTTTACAATCACGATATAGAAAAATGGATTGTACTCTTTGATGTAAGTAAAGATGACTATGTACCACCATTTATTGGTCCTAATGGCAACTGGTGGGTAGACAATAGAGATACTGGAGTAAAAGCTACTGCAGAGACTCCATATATAGGTGAGAATGATCATTGGTTTACTTATGATCCTATCAACAAAGTATATGTAGATACAGGTATAGAAGCTCGTGGTCTTAGTGCTTACGATATTGCAGTTAAATTAGGTTTTAAAGGTAGTGAACAAGATTGGATTGATAGTTTAAGCAAAGCATCTGAAGATGCTGCTGTTGCTGCACTAGAAGCAGCTAACAAAGCAAATGAAGCTGCAGATAAAGCTAACCAAGCTGTAGAAGAAATTGAAGGTATAGTTGACGATGCAATAGCTGCTACTGATAAAGCTGAAGAGATTGCTAGTAATCCACCAAAGATCGTAGATAACGATTGGTGGATCTATAACTATGACACTAAACAATATGTTAATACTGGTATAGCTGCTGTTGGTGATGCTTTTACTTATAAGAAGGAATATCCTTCAGTTGAAGCAATGGAAGCTGATTGGGGTACTGCAGATGTAAAGTTAGGTGAGTATGTACTTATTAATACTAATGATGTAGAAGATCCTGATGATGCTAAGGTTTACTTAAAGACTCAAGAAGGTTGGAAGTTTATTGTCGACTTATCTGGTATGCAAGGTATTCAAGGTTGGTCAGCATATGAAGTTGCAGTAAAACATGGTTTTGTAGGTACTGAAGAGGAATGGGTTCAATCATTAAAACAACCTGCATTAGATGCAGCAGCAAAAGCATTAGAAGCTAAAGCTCAAGTAGAAGCTACTGAGCAAGCTGTTAAGGAAGCAGAAGCATTACGTGTTACTGCGGAACAAGGTAGAGTTAATGCTGAGAATACCAGAGTAAGCAATGAAAATACACGTATCTCTAATGAAGATAGTAGGAAAGCAGAAGAGTCTAAAAGAGTAACTGCTGAGAATGCTCGTATTGCAGCAGAGAATAGTAGAAAAGAAGCAGAATCTAGTAGGGTTAATGCGGAATCAGATCGTGTAACAGCTGAAGGTGCAAGAGTAGCAGCAGAGCAATTAAGAGCAAATTCTGAAAGCGAACGTAACACTAAAGAAAAAGAACGTATAGCTAATGAAGCAATTAGAGTTGCATCTGAAAGTGAAAGAGTAACCGCTGAAACTTCTAGAAAGGAGGAAGAAGCTAAGCGTGTAGAAGCAGAAACAGCTCGTGATACAGCAGAACAGGAAAGGGTATCAAATGAATCCACTAGACAGGCAAATGAGGCTGTTAGAGAGACTCAAGAGGCTGCAAGGGAAAAGAATACAGCTGATGCTATAACCGCCGTAAATGAGGCTAAAACAGCTGCACAACAAGCTACTACAAATGCTACCACTGCTGCTAACAATGCTAATACTCAAGCAGCAAGAGCTAAAGAATACGCAGACAATCCACCCAAAGTAGGAGACGATGGATATTGGTATCTTTGGGATGAAGTCAATGATGTGTATGTAAACACAGGTTGGCCATCTTCAGGTATTCTCTTGAAAGGTAGACTCAATAGCCCAGATGAGTTAGGTAATATAGTAGATCCTCAGCTCAGTGATTCTTATATTGTTGGTACAGACTTATACTTTTGGAATGGTACAGAATGGGTTAACATGGGTAGATTCCAAGGACCTCAAGGAGAACCTGGTAAAGATGCTGAACTTAGTAAAGCAGCTATTGAAGCTGTATTAGTAGGTGAAGTAACTACTCATACTCATGATACTAGATACTATACTAAGGATCAAACTGATGCTAACATAAAGGTAGTAGCAGATGACCTTGCTAACAATTACTATAATAAATCCCAAGTAGATAGTAAATTTACTTCTGTGTACATCTTTAAGGGATCTGTAGATAGTGTAGAAGATTTACCTACTGAAGGTAATGTGATTGGTGATGTATGGAATGTTCGTAAGAACGATACTAACTACGCATGGACAAGTGAAGGTTGGGATGCATTAGGTGGTACTGCTGAATTAGCATCATTGACAGCTAATGGTTTGATGTCCAAGGAAGACTTTGCAAAGTTACAAGGTATTGAAGCAGGTGCACAAGTTAATAAGATTGAGACTATTACTAAAAGAGTAGAACTCAATGTTGTTAATAAGAATGTAACTATTCCAGAGGATGTAGCAATTGGTCCAAATGAACCTACTAATGAAGAAATAATCTGGATGGATACTGATGAAGATTACGACTTTACATTTGATGGTTATAGTAAAAATGATGCTGACGCAAGATTTGTTCATCAAGTAGAAGGTAAAGATTTATCTACTAACGACTATAGTAATGCTGACAAAAATAAAGTAGATAATCTTAATAGTTATGTAACTAGTGGTAGTTTTACACAAGATGCAAATAATGCTGCTATTACATTGAACATTAAAGATCCTGTTACAGATAACAATTCCAATCAAGTACTTACTATTAACAAAGCCACTACTACTACTGCGGGTGTAATGTCTGCTGCCGATAAGACTAAACTTGATGGGTTGAGTAATTACGATGATTCTACAATTACTCAGGACATTACCAATATAAAAGCAAACAAACTTGAGACAATTGAAGTAACTGGTACAGGCAATGTAATTACTACAGCTACTAAGAATGGTACTAAGATTGCATTTGCTAAAGGTATTACCGCAATGACTCAAGATACTAGTGATGCTAGGTATGTGAAGAAAGCAGGAGATACCATGACAGGTACTCTTAATATAGCAGCTGCTGGATACAATACTGAAGTTTCTTTAGATGGAATAAAATTAGAGACTTCCAGAAACAGTTCTAATGCAAAAGGTCTATTTTATAGAAACTTTGATAAAACTGGTTATATTGGTGGAATTGGAATGTTTTCTACTGGAAACGGATCTATATATAGAGCTTATAATGCTTATGTAGGATGGGATAATAGTCCTTGGGATAGTGCTAACAATCTTACTGTATCTAAAGATGCATTTACTTACAAAAACAATAAGATATGGCATGCTGGTAATGATGGTATAGATAGTGGATTAGATGCTGATTTGCTAGATGGTTATCATGCTGGATATAAAAATGGTAATCTTGCATTATATATTAATTTTCCAAAAATAAATGATTTAATAAGTCAGGGTTTATTAAGATCAGATTATGAGACAGTTGGCTATCCGACAGAGGATTTTTTGATTGCATTATGTAAATGGGCAATAAACAATTATACGGATGAAACTTCCCATGTATTGCTACAAGGAGAGATTACTCCTGCTGTCTCTGGGTGGTGTGTTTTGAATCTTTATGCTAATGATGGAAAAGATAACGCAACAGGATTACCAAAATATTGTTCAGGTCAAGTAAACTTAATTAATAAAAGCTCCATATTATTTGGTTCTTATAATGGAACCTGGTATTATAAAACATTAGTAGATACTTCTAATCTAGAAGATACTCTAGCATACTGGTATGAAAACAATGAGAATGCTTCATCCACAACGTGTTTGACAGGTGGTAATAGAAATGTAATTGAATCATTAAGAAGTAAGTTTAAGAGATGTATTGCTAAACCCTATGGAGATGATGCTGCATTGATTAGTTACTTAAACGAAACAGATAGTAATAAATGGCCTGATGGTACAGGTGCTACTTACGAAACCGTTAGAAAGGAGAGTTTAATGGTACATTTCCCTAAATACTATCACAAAACTATAGAAAGAAGCCCAGGTATTTGGAGAACATACATATCAGAACAACAAATTGATAATGACTACATTGAGGAACCAGAATTATTATTAGGTACATTTGAAGGAATAATTTCAGATGAAAATGGAGGAGCGTTGACTAGTACTGGGTCTTCTATACCAACAGCATCTAAAACTATAGCACAGTTCGTTGCAGCAGCAAAGGTAAATGGTTCAATGTATGGCATTGGTGATTATAGGTCTCATGCTACTATAGCTAGAATGTTTTGTGCTTACTATAAGACTACTAATATTAGTACAAGCAATAGTGCTATTCCTTGTTCAGGAGGTACTAAGAGATATAACTACGGTTGGACTGGTGGAACAAAGGCTTTAGGTAATAGAGATGGGAAAGCAGCTGTAAATAATGATGCTGGATATTACTCAACTAACTTCTTAGGACTTGAAGACTGCTATTACAGTAAGTGGGAGTTTGTACAAGGAATAAACATTTTGAAAGGTAAATACGTTGTATATGACGGAGGTTCATTCCCAGATAAGGATGTAGCAGAGCTTGAAGCAGCAGGTGCTACTAATATCAGAGTTGTAGGGTATGAACCTAATCCAGCTGCAACTGCTGCATATAATGGATGGACTAAAGCCGTAGCTCAAGGTAAATATGGTGATGTAGTTCCTACAGCACATGGTGGATCTGAAACTACTTACTATTCCGATTATAGCTGGTTTAATCCAACAGTAAATAGAATCTTTCTACGGTCGGGTGCTTCGGATGCTGGTTCTCTCTGCGGGGTCTTCGCTGCTGCTCATTATGCGTCCTCGGGTTCGTGGGCGGCTGTCGGTGCAAGATTAGCCTTTTATGGTAAGATCGTTGTAGTTGATTCAGATACATTTAAGAAAATGCAGGCATAGTCCTGAGTAATACAGATAATTAAATATTAATAACAAGGGCGGGATCTAAAAGAATTACTATGAGATGACTTTATAGTAAGACTGCTGTCACATTATTTTATACTTGAAAAAACAGTCAGGTAATTCAGATAATGGTTCTCAATGCAGAGTCTTCATAGCTAATGCTAATAATGCATCCTCGAATTCATAGACGAATATCAGTGAAATTTTGGAACTAACAAATACTTTCAGATACTTACAAAAATGTTTGTTGAACTTAGATCAGCCTTACCTCTAGGTAAAAGATAACAGGTGCTTTGAAGAGACCCTAGTAGTATTGGGCGAACGGGTCTTACCACCAAAAATAGCTTATGAAAAGAATAGGCAATTTATTTAATAGGATAATATCATATGAAAATCTGGTCCGGGCCGACAAAAAGGCAAGATTAGGTAAAACTAAAAGATACGGCGTTAAGAAATTTGACAGGAATCCACATGAAAATCTGGTCCGGTTACAAAAGGCATTAATAGAAGATACGTATCGTACTTCGGAATATTGCGTATACACAATCATCGCCGATCGTGGTAATAAAGAAAGAGAGATATATAGGCTACCGTATTATCCAGACAGAATAGTCCATCATGCTATAATGAATGTTATAGAACCTTACCTTGTTAGTAGATTTACTGCAGATATCTTTAACTGTTTAAAAGGAAGAGGTATCCATTATGGAGTAAAGAGATTGAAAAGAGATTTAAAAGCTGATAAAGAAGGCACAAAATATTGTTTAAAATTAGATATTAAAAAGTTCTTTCCTTCTATAGATCAAGATGTGTTATACTCACAGTTTGAAAAGGTATTTAAGGATAAGAAACTATTAAGATTATTACATCATGTAGTTTATTCTACACCAAAAGGTTTACCAATTGGAAATTATATATCTCAATTTGCAGCAAATTTGAATTTGGCTTGGTTCGATAGGTGGATTAAACAAGTATTAAAAATAAAATATTATTACAGATATTGTGATGATATTGTTATATTACACCCAGATAAAGATTACTTAAGATATTGCTTACAAGAGATTGAAAAATATCTAGCTGATAACTTGAAATTAAAAGTAAAACGTAATTGGCAGATATTTCCTGTAGAAGCAAGAGGTATAGATTTTATTGGTTATGTATTTTACCATGATCGTACTTTACTCAGGAAAGACACCAAAAAGAAGTTTATTCACAAATTAAGTTATAAAAGTAAGAATAAGAGGCTAGCAGCAATGGCAGCTTATTGGGGATGGTGTAAATATGGAAACTGTCATAATTTATGGTATCGCTTTACAAGATCTTATAATTTTAAAGATTATAGACAAAAATTATTAAGTGATGATGGAATTAAAGAAAGTACAGGGTGATAATATTCCTAAAGTAATAGAATACCTAGGAATGAATGAATGGGCTGTTAGATGGGATATTGAAGAAGTTAATTCTGAAGATATACATGGTTATGCTTACTATGAATTAAAGTTTAATGAAGAACCAACTTATGATTCTTTTGTAAGTAGAGTTATTAGAACTAAATATAGTGCAGATGAAGAAGCAGCATTAAAGTCTAATATGGTTGAACAATTTATGAATGGGGAAATAATACGTAGTCGCTTTGAAGAATGGCAAGCGTTTCAAGAATGTAGGAATAATGCTAAATCTATTGGTAGACAAATATTTAATATCTAATTATGGTAATTAAAGTAAAAAATAATGGGGAGTGGGTCAAAATCCCATACCTAAGTTCGGATAATAATCCAGTAATTCCAGAAGCTCCATTAGATGGTAAACAATATGCTAGACAAAACGGGGAATGGACAGTAGTCAATATACCAGAAGTAGATTTTACTGAAATAAATAAAAAAATATCTCAAAATACTGCTGCTATTTCTGCTAATACTACGGCCATCCAAAGTAAAGTAGATAAGGTGGAGGGATTTGGACTTAGTTCTAATGACTACACCTCTCAGGAGAAAACTAAGTTAGCAGGTTTAAGCAACTACACGTTGCCTACAGCTTCGGATACAGTTAAAGGGGGTATTAAAGTTGGTTCAGGTTTAACTATGAATGGTGAAGTGCTTAGTGCAACTGGTGGTGGTATGGCAGATTCAGTTGAATGGGATAATGTATTAAGTAAACCAAAATTTGCTACAGTTGCTACAAGTGGTGCATATAATGATTTAACTGGTAGACCAAATTTAGCTACAGTTGCCACTTCTGGTAGTTATACAGATCTTAGTAATAAACCTACTATACCTACTGTGGATGTAACAAAGTCTTATGTAGATACACAATTAGCTACTAAAGCTAATGCGAGTAATGTATATACAAAAGCTGAAGTAGATAGTAAAGTTAGTAGTGTTTATAGAGTAAAAGGATCTGTTGCTAGTTACGCTAACTTACCTACTGTGGATGTAACAATAGGTGATGTTTATAATGTTAATGATACTGGTGCAAACTATGTGGCTACATCTACTACACCAACATGGGATAAACTCAGTGAAACTGTAGATTTATCTGGTTATGCAACTACTGCTGCAATGAACTCAGCATTAGGTAACAAGGTTGATAAAGTATCAGGAAAATCCCTTAGTACAAATGATTATACTACAGCTGAAAAAAATAAGTTAGCTGGTATTGCAGCTAGTGCAAATAATTACAGTTTGCCTGCAGCTACTTCATCTGTGTTAGGAGGTGTTAAAACTAGTACTGGTATTACTAACTCATCTGGTACGATTAGTGTAACATATGGTACTGCAGCTGGAACTGCTTGTCAAGGAAATGACTCAAGACTAAGTAATTCTCGTCCAGCATCTGATGTTAGTGCTTGGGCTAAAGCTAGTACAAAGCCAACTTATACTTGGACTGAAATTACAAGTAAACCTAGCTGGATTGGTTCATCTAAGCCTACCTATACAGCATCTGAAGTTGGTGCGTTAGCTAGTGGAGGTACTGCAGTAAATGCATCGAAAGTTGCTAATTCATTTATATTTAAAGTAGCAGGAGGAAGTACAGAGGGTACAAATTTATATACATTTAATGGATCTGCAGCTAAAACAATTAATGTAGTAGCTGGTAGTAATGTAACCCTTACTCCTACTGCAGGACAATTAAGTATATCTGCTAAAGATACCACATATGCAGTTGCTACCACATCTGCTAACGGTCTAATGAGTTCTGCAATGGTAACCAAATTAAATGGTGTAGCCACTAATGCTAATAATTATTCATTGCCAACGGCAACCAGTTCTGTATTGGGTGGAGTAAAAACTGGAAGTAACATTACAAATTCTTCTGGAACTATTTCTTTAAGCAGTGGTAATGTAACTAGTGCATTAGGTTATACTCCTGTTAAAAATGAATCTGGTGTAGCAAGTATTAGAGTTATGACTCAGTCTGCATATGATGCATTATCAAGTAAATCAGCAACAACGTTATATATAATTACAGGTTAATATGATAAAGTTAGGAAGTACAGATATAACAAATGTAATGTTGGGAACAACTAAGGTGGACGCAATATTTCTTGGTAATACGAAAGTGTATCCAAATCTACCTGTAGTAGAAGGAATATATGTATATCACGTGGATAAGAAATTTTATACTTTTCCTGAATTTCAAAAATTATCCAATACTGCTATATCACAAGTTCTTGGATTTGCTATTATAGATAATCAGGGTTCGTTTTTACTTCCACCTAAACCAAATCTAACTAATAGTTATAGGTGGTGTCCTGAAAACTTTGATACTTTTGTAGTACCAGATGTTGGAATTGGTGTTGATGATCTTAATGGTAGACAAAATACAGAAGTGTTGTTTAATAACTTTCATAATGTTGCTGGATCAAATGAGTATGCTGCTGGATATGCATATCGTTTTACTCCTGTACCGATTGGTACTAATTGGTATTTACCATCTATTGGTGAACTTATTATAATCCACAGGTACGTGTCAGAATTGAATGATTTGGTATTTGATACATTTGGCTTTTCTTATTTTCCTTCTTCTGGTGCTAAAGCTTTTTGGTCTTCCACACAAGGAGATGCTACTACAGCTTGGCAATTAAGTATTTTTGCCGGTGACCCCCATACAGCAGTAAAGAGGAAACCCAATGTAGCACTTCCAGTAATTAAATTAGGTTAGTTAATAACCGCTATTACTTAGGATAGTGTCAATTTATATAAAAGAACTTTTAGTAACTAAAGACGTTATAACATCAATTCTCATATCAAAAAATACCAAACGCTAACTGAAGTAAAATTTAGTTAGCGTTTTTGTTTTCCTTTCATATCAATCTATTATGTTAAATAAAATTCATCAATATTTTTTATTGTCCCAAGGAGTATCTAGTATGAACTACTTTAAAGAACTATTCAGCGATGGTCCAGCCAAATTTATCTCTTGCTTGATAACAGGAGCATTTAGTTGGGTGGCAGGTAGTTTTACACCCTTATGGACAGTTCTATTTATCCTACTGCTAATAATATTAGTAGATGCTTATTTAGGAAGTAAGATAGCATTTAAAAATCAAAAAAAGTTTGAATCAAGAAGACTATGGAAAACCCTACGCAAATTTGGTTGGTGTGGTGCTATTATATGGTTTGCAAATCAAATAGATGCTAATATACTAGTATCTATAGATGCTCACTTAGTAGAATTCTTTGCAGGACTTATTGCTGGAGTAGAACTATGGTCTGTTATAGAAAACTTAGCTACATTATATCCAGATGGACCTTGGAAACTTCTAAATAAGTTCATACGTAAAAAAGGCGAAAAGTATCTTGATATTACTATAGATAGAGAAGATTTGCCTAAGATAAGAAAATTGGTTAAAAAGATTAAATAGTGAATTTTATACATTACATAAAATTAGGTGCTATACTATTGATAGCAGTTTTAGGTTTTGATAATTACAGATTAAATAAAAAGGTAGATAATCTAGATAATGCGTTAGCTAGAACTTCTGTGAATTTACATTACTATGAGAAGGCTCTCTCAGGAATGGAAGAACAAAACAAAGTATTACAATTAACTGTAGATGACTTCAAGAATTCTGAAGATAGTTTAGTACAAGAACTAAGAAAACAATCTAAAGAACTTAAAATAAAGGATAAGAAATTAAAAGAAGTCGCATCAGTAGAAACTATTATTTCGGATACAATAACTCAAGAGATTCCAGTAGATAGGAATTTTACAGTAGAGTTAAAGCCAAATCAATTGACAACTATCAAAATAGCAAGAATAGACAGCATGATCACACATGTGCTGGATATAAAGAATCGTCAAGATTTATTTATATATGAAGAGAAAGTATGGCGTAAAAAAGGTTTCTTTAGGCGCTTATTTACTTTAAATTTTAAAAAGGATATAATTCCTCATTATCAAATAGTTAATTCAAACCCTTTAATACAAGTAACAGATACAAGGGTTATCAAAATATCAAAATAATTGCAAAATATTTCAATTTAGTATTAATCAATAAATAAATTGAAACTATGCATTTGAACAAAATATTAGAACAAATCAAACGCCATCAATCTCCATCAGAGGCTATAGATAAATTATCTACTGCTTTAGAGAAGCATGAGGGTAGCTTACTGGAGAAAGGTTTCACTATTTTGAAGTCAGAATTGGCTGCAAATATGTATGAAGCCATTAATGGCCCTCACTTTGATGAGGAACATGCTCGCTATGCTGTAGAGGGTATGGAGAATGAGGATGGTACAAAAGGTCCTCATTGGACGGTTGAAGAGACAACGTCCGTTGCCAATCAAATGGGCATAAATTTAAAATCTGAAAAACATAACAAATGGGATTGGTATGTTGCCATGAATATGATCTATTCAGATTATTACAAAGCAGTCGTTGCTATGACTGGCAGCGCAAATACCAAACACTTCGCAGAATTGGCAAAAGCTTGGCTATGTGACAAAGACATTGACGAAGGCAAGATGTGGCACTATTATGTTTATCTAATGTGTGACGATGATGAAAATGATTATAAAGCATATGAACGTATGCATGGTAGTCATAGCTATCGTAGTCCAGAGTATGAACATCGTATGGGTAGAGAAAGAGGGTATGACTATGAGGCTAGAAGCTATCAATATCCTTACTCTAGATATGATAGAGAAGAATTAGATCGTGATAGCAAACGTTACAGAGAAGATGACCGTGAACGCATGGAACGTGAAAGAGAAATGCGTGATCGTGGCTTGCGTAGTACAAGAGAAACTCGTAACACATCTGTTAGATATTTCTAATTATCAAAAGTAAATTTAAATCAATTAAAATAAAATTAAAGTTATGTTAGAAAACGAAAGAATTATTGTACAAGATCGTGGTGGTATTGATGCTGGTATCGCTGCGTTAATGCAGAATGCTAATAAAGGTTTTGACCCTGCTGCTTTAATGGCCATGATGAATAATGGTAATGGTATGTTTGGTGGCAATGGTGGTTGGTGGTGGATCTTCATCATCGTGCTCTTCTGGATGTGGGGCGGATGGGGTGGAAACGGCTTCGGTCGTGGAAACCAAGCAGAAACAAACTCTGATTTTGCAAGATTAGCCGCTATGGGTAACCAGAATAACAACACAGATCTATTGATGCAAGCTATCAATGGTAACAAAGATGCAATCAATACATTGTCTACTAACTTGAACTGCGATGTTAAGTCAATTGACAACGCTTTGTGTTCTATCCAGAATGCAATTGGTAAAGTTGGTAGTGAAGTAGGCTTCTCTGCAGAAAGAGTAATTAATGCAGTAAATGCTGGTGATTGTAACGTTATCAAAGCTATTAGCGACTGCTGCTGCACAACTCAGCGTTCAATCGATGCAGTTAATTTGAACTTAACTCAGATGAATGCTGATAACAGATTGTCTATCTGTCAGCAAACTAATACTTTGCAGAACGCTATTACTTCAGGTTTCAATACCTTGTCTAGTGAAAATGCTACAAGATTCAACATTCTTGGTGCTAAGATAGATGCTCAGACTCAGATAATCAATGACAAGTTCTGTCAATTAGAGATGAGAGAAATGCAGAATAAGATCGACACGTTACGTGACGAGAAGAACGCATTGCAATCTTCTGCATTGCTACAACAACAGACTTCTAATATCGTTAGTCAAATTAGACCTTGTCCGGTTCCTGCTTACTTAACATGTAATCCTTATGGATGTAATGGTGGGTTAAATGGATACGGTTACGGTTATCCTTACGGATACGGCGATAGCTGTTGCGCTTAATAAGAAAGGAGGCAATTATGTATCCTTTCGTATTTAATCCATTTGGTAGAAACAACACCGTAAATATTTTAGATCTAGTAATACCTAAAGTAAAAACTATAGCAATAGGTGAGTCCACTGAAAATGTAGTATTAGGTATCTGTCCTAAAGTATGGTGTAGATTACCTAAAGAAGGTGTAATTGTTTTGGAGGTACGCCACACGGCAGAAGCATCGGGAGCTAGTCTACCTGTGTTTATTTCAGTTTCTGGTTCTGTAAGTACTGCTTCTAATACTCACAATATACCTTTAGTAAATGCTTCAAGTGCACCAATTACTGGTTCACAAGTTAGTGCTGGGAACAGATACATTGCATATTTTAACAAATGTGACAATGTAATACAGTTAATGAGTTATACTCCTGCTGCTCCTACACCAGCTGCTTAATATATTAATCAAGATATATGGGCAGCTATGAGAGTTGCCCATATTCTTTAAACTTATAAAGATATGACATTCTCTCAGTTAACGTCGGGTACCAGAATACACGTACTCGAGATAACAGGTACTTTTAAAAAGAACACAACGTACAGTTTAGGAACGGTAGTCAGTGTATCAAAACCCTATGACGAACCAATGCCACCGACACAATTTCCGATGCCTATGCAAAATAGGCGTAAGCTCGTGGATCTAGTGATTTCGTGTGATGGTGAACAAAGAAAACTGTCAGTATCTGAAGATAAAACAATGATGACTGATTCAAACATTGGTCTTACTATAGCAACAGAAAAATCACAAATTGTTAACATGGTTAAGCAGTCTCTAGAAGATTGCAGAATCAAGAAAGAGAGCCTAAGTAAGATTGATGAGGAGATGAGGAGATGTGAAGACATCTTAAAAATACTTAATGTAAATTCGGACATAACAACCAATGTGACAAAAGATTTCAAAGAACTTGATGAATTGAGAGCTGAAGTGAAAGAGCTTAAACAACTTTTACAAAATATTTCTACTGTTCGTCCGGAAGAAAACAATATAGATCCTCCTACTGAGGAAAAAGAAAATGAAATCTAAAACACAAAGGTTGGCTATTTAGTCAACCTTTTTATTTTAAAACAATATGAGTACACTTTATAATAATAAATACGACATTCTAGCTAGTACAATTCAGCCTAATCCTACATCTGTTAAATATTGGGCAGATTTATCATCTAATGCAAATGGTGGAGATCTAAAGTATTTTAATGGTACTAAATGGGTTCTAGTTAATAATAAAGCTACTGAAGATATTTCTCAGATAAAACAGCAGATAGCGGATTTAGAACAAAACAAAGAAGATAAAGTTGAAGGTAAAGGATTGTCTACTGAAGACTATACTACACAAGAAAAAAATAAACTTGCCAGTCTTCAAAATTATAACGACGATGAAGTAAGAGAGTTAATTTCAGCTTTGAATCTTAGATTGACTACTCTAGAAGGTGATTATGAAGCTTTGGAAGCGAGAGTTGCTGCATTAGAAACACCAGCTGCGTAATGGAATTAACATTAAATAGAATCTTTCTAGGTAGCTCTGCAACTATTGGAGAGCTACTAATCAATGATAAACATTTGTGTGATACCCTCGAAGATAGAGTAAGACCAGAAGGAGAAAAGGTTTATGGTAAAACTGCAATACCTGAAGGTAAATATGAAATTGAATTAACACACTCTCCAAGATTTAAGAAAATATTACCAGAGATTCTTAATGTACCTAACTTTAGTGGTATTAGAATTCACACAGGTAATAGTTCTAAAGATACAGAAGGATGTATCATTGTAGGTACTTGGGATGGAGAGAAAGAAGATTGGGTAGGTAGTTCTAAAATAGCATTCGATGAACTAATGACTTTACTTGAGGAAGCTACAAATAATAAAGAAAAAGTAACAATAACTGTAAAAAGTTTATTAAATTAATTATGATATTTAATTCACTAAATACAATAATAGATGATATATTTCTTACTTATAGAGATAGTAATATATCTGAAAGTGAGAATTTGTCACGCATACAAGTAGAACAGTGGATTCATCAATATAGGGCCTATTTAATTAAGCAAGATTTAGATAAAGGTCGAGATATTAATCCTAGTTATATACAAACGTTAGGTCCATTACATATATCTAAAGTAAGTACATGCGGTGTTCCTAATGGGTTTCATTATATATCAGATGAGGAATTACCTAAATTTATAGATTTGCATTTTGGTACTGGTCTAGTAGCAGTTAAAGACATGTATGGTAACCTCATTCAAGTTGGTAATGAAACAAAAGCTAAATATCAGACAAGTAGAAAATATACATGTAACGATTATATTGCTTACTTAAAGAATAATCATTTATATTTAAATGGACCTGGTTTTCTAGAGTATGTAGAAATAGAAGGTATATTAGAAGACCCTACAAAAGCAGCAGATTGTTATGACTATGATGGTCCATATCCTATCCCTGCTAATATGATTCCTACTTTGAAGAACTTAATATTTAGCAAAGAGCTAAATATAATGTTAACTGTACCTACTGATAATACAAATAATAGTACTAACGATGTAAAACAATAATGAATGGAAACTAAGTCATATACTGGAAAAGATTTTTATACTAGCTACTGTGATTACATAGAAGATAACCCATTATATCAAGTAGACTATAAGACATTTAGAGGAATAATTAATGATTACTTTAAATACTTGAGAGATGAACTAATAGAAAATGGTAAAGAAATAAAGTTACCATGCAGATTAGGTACATTAAGTGTAATTAAGCATAAGCCTAAAGAGTATTCTGGAAAGAGTCTTAGAATAGATTATGCTGAATCAAAGAAGCTAGGTAAAATGGTATATCACTTAAATGAACATTCAAACTTCTATAAATATAGATTTTATTGGAATAAGCATAACATGCTTACATCAAATAAGACTATGTATCAATTAGTAATGACTAGAGATAATAAGAGGCGGCTAGCCCAAATTATTAAAAATAAGGAAAGAGATTACTTAGAACTGTAAATTTTATGATAACAAAATTAACATCAATCAAAACTGCGATAGCCAAAGTAATAGCAGATCTAGGGTTAGAGGAAGATGAAATTAAAATCTCAGATTTTAGAGAGTGGGCAGCTGAGGCTATTGAAAAAATTGGTGCAGTACAACAGTTTGAACATATTGTTTCAGGTGTAGAAGGGGCTCCAATTATCAAAATACACTGCCATCAAGCACAGTTACCTTGTAACCTACATAAACTACACCAAGTTGCATATTCTTTTAATTGTGATGGGCCTTGGTTTCCTATGAGGAAAGCTACAGGTTCATTTGCTGCTTGGGGTTGTGATGAATGCTGTGATTGTGAAAAACCCGAAATGTGGGTTAAGGATGAAGTATTAGTAAATCTAGTTGTAGATCTATACGGTAATATTGATAAAACCGAAGCACTAGAAATGCTAAATACTAATAAAAACATGAAGACAATACTTAGGAACCTAATTAATAAGCATACTATTAATTTAGATTATATGAAAGGTAATACAAGTACGAATCCTAATTGGGATTTGCAGTACAGTATTAAACCCGGTTATATAATGACAAATGCACCATGTGGATATCTAAAATTATCATATAGTGCTATACCTACTGATGAAGATGGTTATCCATTAATTCCAGATAGTGCTTCATATATGGAAGCAATTTACTGGTACATTGCACAAAAGATAGGATTTCAAAAGTATATAAGAGGGGAAATGAATCAACGTATATATTATGATATGCGTAATTCTTGGAACTTCTACTGTAAGCAAGCATATGCAGAAGCTATGCTACCTAATGAAGATGAATTAGAGTCTATTAAAAATACATGGAACAAGATACATACAGAATTTCTTGATCATAATACGTTTTATAGTCATACTGGTTCTAGACAACATATATATAATGCCAATTAATTATGAGTGCAAGAAGACAAACAAATACATTCTCTGGTGGTCTTAATATGGACGTAGATTATTCTGTGTTAAAGGATAATCAATATATATATGCAGAGAACATTCGTATACTAACGAATGAAGGATCTTCTTTTGCAGCAATGCAAAATATAGAAGGATTCTTAGTGTGTAGACCTTCTTCAAATTTGTCTGGTGAAACTATTATACACGTTACCACAGTAAGAGATTGGGCAATTGTTTTTACTAAGGTTAATGGTACAAATAACAATAATGTCTATAGAATTGATTTTTCTAGATCCCAAGAGGAACCAATTGTAACAAAAGTAGTAACTAATAGACCTTTAGATATAGAAGTATCATCTAGCAACGTAGCTGCAATTAGTAGTGTATGTAGATGGGAAGCAAGTAATAATGTAAAAGTATATTGGGCAGATGGTCATTCACAAATTAAAGTAATCAATGTGGATGATGATCACATATCTAGTAATTCATCTATTACTTCGGATACTATAGTAATGCTACCAAAGGCTACATTACCTCCATTTGAATTTAATGGATTTGGAACAGGTAGTTTAGAATCTGGAATGATACAGTACTGTTATCAATTGTTTAAAGTAAGAGGTACAGAGTCTGCAATATCTCCACTTACTCCTCTTTATCATTTGAGTGATAAAGACCAAAAAACTAATTACAATGCTGTAAGAGGAAGTTCTAAAGGACAAAATACTGGTAAGTCCATAAAGTTACAGGTAAGAAATAATAGCACTGGATTTGATAGAGTTAGAATAATCTCTTTATTTTATAAGGCAAAGAATGAAGTACCTGTAATATCTATAGTAGATGATATAGTTATTGGCACTGGTTCTGTAATAAACTATGAAGATAAAGGTGGTAGTTTAGTATCAGAATTAAGTATTGATGAATTTAATTCATTAGCTAATTATACGTTTATACCTGAAGTAATAGAATCTAAAGATAATAGGCTATTTGCTGCTAATCTTACTGAGGAAACATGGGATGTAGAATATGATGCTAGAGCATTTAGAGCTAATTCTTCTGGCAATGTATTATTGTTATCTAACTCTGGCTCTTCATTAAACTTTGCTTTATCTGCATTAACTACTACAAATATACCTAAAGATCATGATTGTATATGCCCATTTAATGTTGATGGTAGTGCTTATAAATACACTACTTCTCCAACAGGAGGATATATACAAGGTGGTAAAGGTAAGAATGTGTCTTATAGGTTTATTACTACAGACTTGTTAGAAGATGGATCTACTACATCAAGAGGAATGGTAAATGAAGAATTTACATTTAATGCCTCATCAAGATCTCTTACTAGTCTAGATATCAACTACGAGGGAAATGACAAATCAAATTCAATAAGTTTATCATCTGGTAATAAGATACCAAACTATTCTAATGCTGAAATAGAATCCAAAGTAAAAGGATATATGAGGGATGAAATCTATAGATTTGGTATTGTATTATACAATAAACAAGGTTTAGCATCCCCTGTACATTGGATAGGTGATATAAGAATGCCGTCTAATAAAGATACGGGTTATAAGTTCTTTACTTCTAATGAAGCTAGTGATTATGGATCTAATTTATCAGTTGTTACTAAACCACTTGGTATTGAATTTGAAGTAAAGAATCTACCTTCAGATGTAGTAAGATATGAAATAGTTAGATGTGAAAGAACACTGTCTGATAGAACCATATTAGCGCAAGGTGTAGTAAGTTGTATTACAAATTATGATAGAGATTCTAACATTTTAACACCTTTCCCATATCTAGCTTATTCAAACAAGCACGGTTACTATGCAAAGACTCACAACAATGGAGATTTCCAATATACCTTTAATTTGTCAAATACACAATCTAACAATTATTTCATGTTTGTATCTCCAGAAATAGCAGTCAACAGAGAAAATGCTGATGCATTAATTGATAAGTTTCAAACAGTTGAAAAGGTAGGATTTATGACATCTCCTATTACTGCGGACGGTGATTGGGGAATTACAGAAGCTGGAGCTACAAAAGTATTAGCAAATGCTAGATCTATAAAGTACGATGGTACTACGATAAAACCAACTAAAACATTAGGTAATCAACCTAGTAATGGCTATGTATCTGGAGGATGTGTTGTGATAAATAATGATGATTTTTATGCAGCATTGTTAGCTAAATACTATGGACTATATGTTGAAAGTGGTGTACAATCAGCTGCAATAGAAAGTGCAAAATATGCTGGTCCTAGTAGTCCTTGGTTAACAAACGGTGATCAGCCTTGGTATAATGCTGAAGCAGTGACTATTGGTGACAAAGTTTATTATAACTGGGTGTGGGATAATATTAGAACTGCAGGAGATGGTGAAGTAGATAAGACTGATGCAAATAATGTTAGAAAATATGGTCCACATGGAATTTGTGCTATATTTAAAAGTGATAACATGATCTCTAACATATCTTTAGCATCAGGATCTTCAAGTGCTAGATATTTAAATGCAGTAGTATTATGCAACATGAAACAAAGTGTAAATGCTTATGGTGGTAATTCCTACTCTGCTGTACAGAATTCTGTGTATATTACTACAGGAGCTAGTGCTGAATCTAGTGTTTCCACAGTGTTGTGTTATGGTGGCGATACTTATCTAAACATATTTGATTATAATAACTGTATGTTTAGTTACAATACAGATGATTATTATAATAATAAATCAAATAGATTATTTTTAGGTGCGTTCATACCATGTGAATCAAGTATTAATTTAGCATTAACCCATGCTGATTCATCTATAAATAGAACTTATCAAGCTGGTGATGGATATGCTAATCATTTTGTAGAAGACGATATAGTAACTGTTGGAGATTTATACACTCAAAATACTCCATCATATGCATACAATGACGCATATTCTGCTCAGCCTAATGCAAAGAAATTTGTAGCTAAATCTATCTATAATATAGATAATCTATTAACAGATACTCGTATCATATCTTCAGAACTGAAAACAAATAATGAAGTTACTGATTCGTGGACAAAATTTAAAGTAGCTAATTATCTTGATGTAGATACTAGATTTGGTCCAATTAATGATATGAAACTGTTTAAAAATAATTTAGTATTCTGGCAAACAGACGCTTTTGGCACAGTTGCAGTGAATGAACGTTCTATTATAACTGATAATAATCCAGGTGCTCTTACTCTAGGTACTGGTGGTATACTAGACAGATATGACTACTTTACTACAATGAATGGTGAAAGTCCAAACCAGTTAAGAGCAAATACTCAATCAGATAGCACTGTGTACTGGTATGATAGTAAACGTAATGAGATATGTGGTTTTAATGGTCAGTTACAAACAGTATCTAAATTAAAAGGGGTTCAATCTTATTTGAATAAGAATAAAGACTTATTTAAAAAAGATCCTATTGCAGTATATGATAAGAAATACAATGAAGTTCTGTTTACTCTAGGAGATAAAACACTAGCGTTTAATGAACAACTAGGAGTATTTACTTCATTCTATAACTACAATCCAGACTATTATGCAGAGTTTAGTGATAAACTATATTTGTTTAAATCATTAAAACTATTTAAGTACAATGGTGGTGAACAAGCTAATTTAGATTCTGATAAAACGAAAGTATCTGAAATAGAGTTTGTAGTAAATGCAGAATATCCACAAACTAAAACATTTGATAATGTTGAATATGGTGGTGATTTTACTACAGATACTAATTTTGATTTGATACTATTTACTACGAAAAGGCAAACTAGTGAAACATTAACTAGTGAAGACATTGATTACAGAGAGGATACTTATAAATTTGCAATTCCTCGTAATGCATTAAAGCTAAATGAAGTAGAACAGCTAGCTAATAAGTCTTATAAGGACAGAATGAAGGGAAAATATCTCATCTGTAATTATAAGTATGATTGTAATGGTGGTAATGAATTTAAAGTACCTTATATTAGTACAGCTTATAGATACTCAATGATATAATATGAAAAAGAAAATTAATAAGAAAAACGTACCAGCATATGCATTTGGCATGGATCAACTGCCTAATTACCTTGGTGGAGCTAATGTTCTTGGCTCTGCCATTTCTGGTTTATCAGGAGAGGGTTCTACTGGAGATGTAGCTGGTAGTACTATAGGTGGCATAGGATCTGGAGCCGCTACTGGTATGACATTAGGTGGTCCTATAGGAGCTGCTGCAGGAGGAATTATTGGTGGACTTACTGGTTTATTTGGAGCTAGAAGCCGCAAAAAACAGATGGAACAAATGCGGCGTAGAAAAGAAACCATGAATAAAACTCAACTAGGTATGAATGCTGCAGCAAATCAAACAGCAGAATATTGGGATGATAATGTGTTAGCATATACTTATGAGAATGGTGGTATACTTCCTGATTTAGCCTATGTAGACAATAATGAGGTTATCAGAGGGGACGATGGAACTATTATGCAAGTTCCTAATAATAGACCCGGTACAGATAATCATTTAATTGATGCGTCTAATTTAGAGTCAGTATTATCTGACAAAATTAAAAGACCGGGAACAAATAAAACTTTTGCACAAGAAGGTAAAAAACTTACTAGAATGACGAAGCCAAGTAAAGGTAAAGATATATTTGCTGATAATACAAATATGTTAAATAAACGAAATGCTAACTTTGCATATGATAATCTATTATCAGAACAGGAGGAAGTAAAAGCTAAAAAAGGAATTAAACCTAAAAAGAAAGGTATTCCTGCTTATGAAAAAGGGTATAGTCTTCGACGTCCAAATATATACACAGAAGCACTAGATGAAGCTTTACATTATGTTCCAGTAGAAACACCAAAAAATGCTAAGACTAGAACTAAGGATAAATTAAGTAAGCCTATAGATCCTGTACAATTACTGGAGAATAGAAAAGAGTATTGGAGGAATAATGATTTATATTATGCTGATCAGTTACCAGATGTAGAGGTGACCGCTAAAGCACCTGCTACTCCTGCATATATGAGACACGTTCAGCAATGGGATCCATATTGGTCTTCAGTATTAGGTGCGGCTAGTGATAGAGATAAATCTAGATCAAATATCCAATTAAATCCAAATAAGCGTATAATTCAAACATATGGTAGTGCTCCTGCTTTTTATGCTCCTGTAACAGGAGATGGTATCGACGCTATTACATATGCTAATGATGAGCCGATTTCTGTTGATACACCTGTTGTACCAACTAAACCTGTATCGCCTACTCCTGCAGTAAATACAACTAAAAGTGTACCAAGTAAAAGTACTACAAAAACTCCAAGTACAAGCTCAACTAAAACGGTTCCTAATTATAACTTTGTAGATGCTCCAATGCTTGATATTGAAGAACCAGTTATTGGTTTCAATGATGCTTATACTCAATCTTTAGAAGCGCCTAAGAAACCAGTTGCAGCAAAACCGGATTTATCTCCTATATCAAATACGGTAGGTAATAAAAAGAGTCCAAAAGATAAAGCTGGGGTTATTGATTATTCTCCAGACTGGTTGTCATTAGCTCCTACCGTATATAATGCTTTACAATCTTTACGTAATCCAGAGTATGAACAAACTGTTTTAAATCCTTACACAGGTGCTATTACTAATACTATGGCTAGACGTAGAATGAATATAGAACCTGCAAGATTAGCCAACAGTAGATCAAGGGCTATTTCAAATTATAACTTAGCAAATATTAATGCTAATACTGGTTCTAATTTGGCAGCAAGAACTCAAGCCGCTGTTGATGAATATGCTGCTAATGCTAATATGTATGCTACTAAACAAAATGCAGATAATGCTTACTTGGGTGAATATGCTAATACTTTAAATAATTTAGGTCAGCAATTTGTTCAAAGTAGAACTCTTGCAAATGATTTAAATGCTAAAAATAGAGCAGCTGCTAGAAGCTTTGGTACTGCTGCTGTTAGTCAATTAGGACAATGGTCTCAAGTAAACAGACAGATGAAGAATCAAGCAGCAAGAGATAATATGATTTATCCATATCTAGCTAATTTCTTAGCATATGGTAATCCTACAGAGTTAATTCAACAGATGAATAGACAATATTATAAAAGATAATTATGGTAAATAGATATGATCGTCCTGCAGAAGCGCAGTTCATAAATACATATGTTCCTCTACCATTCCAGCAATTATATACTCTAGGTAAAGAAGCAAATGCTAGAGTAGATAAAGCTATTGCAGATTTATCTGGTGCTCTGGATAAATGGTCTGATTTTAGATCACCATCAGAAAAAGATACTAAGGCTTGGTACGATGAGACAATGGGTAAAGCTAAACCTATTATTGATAAATTAGCACAAAATATCGATTCTCTTAAAACTCCAGAAGGTAGAGCTCAGATTAATTCTTTAATCAATAATGTGGATAGATATAAATTAGCTACTTTAAAGCAAAGTAGAGAGGGTATGCTACAAAGAATGGAAATGAATCAGAAGTTAGCAGCTGCTGGTAAGTTTAATGAAATGTGGCATGGAGTTGATTTTGCTAACTACGATACACTTACTTCTGGAATTTATAATGATGTATCTCCTTTAGCATATAAGGATGTTAGAGAGTTATCCGATCCATATTATGCTAAATTGCAAAGAGGATATCTATATACAAAAGGCGGTTACGATTACTTTGGAAATTCAAAGGAAGATATTGAAGCTGTAGCAGATGCTCACTATAATGATATCGTTAGTACTCCAGAAGCACAGAAGCATATGCAGTTATTTAAGCAAAGAACTGGGGCTACAGATGAAGAAGCTCAAGCTTGGTTTAGGCAACAAATTATTGATTCTAATATTGATAGAACCATTAGACCAACAAGAGAGCTTAATCAGTATGCTAAGATGGCTGCTGAGCAAGCATATCGTAGACAGTTGAAAGCTGCAGAGAACGCTCAAGGTTCTCCAGTACAATTTACTACAAAGCTTGCTGCTACACTTATGAACAGACCATATGGCCCTCAAACATCTGAAAGAGGAAACAAATTAACTTATAATTCACAGTTTGATAGAATACAAAAAACATTTGCTCCTGATAGTAAATATAGAGATATCTATATTAACAGAGTGGATGAAAATGGCACTCAATTACCTTTAAATAGAAACAAGAGTGCATATGGTATTGTATCAAGATTGTCTACAGATATTGGTTCACAAGCAAACTTTATTAATGACGCAATGCTTGATAAATCTTCTATGGTTAGAGGATTAGCAGGTACTCCAATTTATTCTGGTAATAGCGTTTATGGAATGATGACACCTGAACAATATATCAACTCTAAGTTTGGTTTAAGCGTTAATGAAGCTAACTGGAACCCAAATCGAGTTAAATTTGAAAGAGACCTTATTGCTGGTAATATTCCTAATGTGGGAGTTACACCTACTAATAAAGTACTTATTGAAAATGGTATTCCCGGTGATGAACAATTCACTCAAGAATACAAAGCGTATGTTCCAGTACAATACTTCATTGATAATGGCTATAACTTTGGAGAAACTGATCCTGAAAAGCTAATTAAAAATGAAGACTTTAATAAGTTCTTATCAACATTAAATGGTAGATTACCTAGTCCTTCTGGAGACATTGTTAAGAAACCTAATATCAAATTTGGTAGTGATAAAAATGCTGCATATAGAGAGATACAAAGTAGTGGATGGTTATCAGATCCTCAGTATGCTGCAGCTATTCAATATGATGGTATTTATGTAGAGGTACCTGTTATGCGTCAAGTACTTAATAATCAGCAAACTAGGGAAAGAGCTAATTTGGAAGAATTCCAGTATACTAAAATGGGTTCTAAATTAAATGCTGCTTACAGAGGAGATAATGAAGAATTAATCTATGGACAGTAAAAACAATATACAAGATATATCATTAGCCACTAGACTTCGCAAACAAAATTACGAAAAATATCTAGATGGTTCTAATGCTTCAAGTATTGGAGTAGGATCTACAGTAGATCCTACTTTGGTGCTTAGAGACTTAGCTGGTTATAACAAAGATAGTTATAATAAAGATTTAGATACAGAAAGCACTCTAGATGAAAGTTCTAATGATCTTAGTACTACAGAATTAATATTTAATTCTGCAAAGGCAATGCTTCGTGATATGAACGAAGCACAGTTGTCAAATACTAGAGGTGTATTACGTAGGGAAGTATTACCAAATATAGACAGATTTAATAGCAATCTTAATCTATTTTCTGCATATGACAATTTAATGTCTGAGAAGAATTCTCTTCTTAATCAATTATCTACTACTCCAGACAGTAATGAAGCAGATGCTATAGCAATTCGATTACAAGAAGTTGAAAACGAATTAAATCAGACAAAAGAAGGGTTAAATGCATTAGGAGTATCACCCGACTTAAGTAATGCTCAAGAGATACGTGCACAGCAAGAACAGCAATTACAATCATATAAAGATAGAGCTCAAGAATTATATGATGATATAGCTACAGATGAAGCTGATATTGCTAGATATAAAGTAGACGAACGCTTTCAGAGAGCTATGGAAGAGAATAGCGAATTCAAATGGACAGAACCAAGTAAATGGATATATTCTGTACCATCCGCTGTAGGTTCTTCTTCTTCTGCTTGGATGTGGCAAATAGCCCCATATGCTACTACAGCATTAAAAAGCGTAATTACTAAGAGTCTATTGAAAGCAGGTACTATGGCATTAACTGGAGCTGCTGCTGGTAGTGTAGCTCCCGGAGCTGGTACTCTTGCAGGTGGTGCTATTGGTGCTACAGCAGGAGCATTAAGCATTGCATTAGATCTAGGTAATGCTGCTATGATGATATATTCTAACTATAAGCAAGCTGAGAATGAAGCTAATGCTAATGTATCAGATGATTATAGGGATAGAGTATCTAATATATTAAGTCAAAGCGGTAGTTCTGTACAAGCTGTAGTTAATGCTGCTAGATCACAAGATTTACCAGAAGAGTTCAGTAATCTTACTGATGATAAATTATTTGAAAAGATTCTTGACGGTCAAATTCAAATAGAGGATCAATCTTTAAGTAATGCTATATCTCAAGCAAGACAAGGTCTGGACAGAGATTTTGCTCAAAACATGGCTATCACATGGGCAAGCAATTTAGCGGAAGATGCTCTTATGGTTCCTTACTTTGGAAAAATTGCAGATGGCTGGATTGGGAAAAGTCTTAATACAGTTGCATTTGGAATGAACCCTGTTGAAGGGTTAGGAGAATTAGCAGCTAGTCAAGCTAAAAAGAAAATGTCCAAGTATGTATTAGGTAGAAATGCTATTGATGTTGCAACAAAAAAATGGGCTAATAGAGCCGCAAAAGCAGCATATGTTGGAACGGATTTAGCATTGCGTAATGCTGCAACTGCGTTTAATGAAGCAATTGAAGAAGGATCACAATATACTACAGGTCAAGCCTATAAGCGTGGGGACTTTGATAGTTCTGATTTAGACCTAGAAGGATTAGCATCATCCTTAGTAGGAGCATATAAAGAAAAAGCTACTACTGTAGCTAACATATTAGGAAGTCCATTTGGCTATCAAAATCCATTATATGAAAACGATACAGAGTATTGGAACAATGTTAAGTTAGGAGCTGCTGCAAGTCTGTTATCTCCAATCCAAGGTACTGTTAATGTTAGAGGTGCTTATTCTCTTGTGAAAGATACACAAGGGATGGATAGAGTAAATGAGTTAGCTGCAAATGAAATCAATTCTAAGGAAGAGATGGAAAAAGCAATAACTTATGCTAGTGGTAAACTAAAAGGGCATGAAGCTGAGATTGTAAATGCTTGGAGTATGTTAGCTGATGGTAAAACAGAAAACTTACCAGAAGGATTTAACAGAGAAGATGCATTAGAAGAAGCTAGATTTGCATCTAGAGCTTTCTCTTTAGCTAAGAGTAAACAAATGAAATCCTTAGCTAAGACTATGGGTATTGAAGAAGATACGGAAGAATATGGTACACTTGTTGGTCTTGCAATGCAAGCAGAAAAAGAGTATACTTCTTCTATTCAAAATGCCAGAGTAAGAAGACAAGAATTAGATAATGCTAAGAATAATTTTGTAAATGACCCTATATCAGAGGAAAGCCTAACAATTGCTATAGATGATGCTTACAAACGTATCAATAGTAATGCTACTACTCAGGATGAAATTGTATCTAAAGATGAATTAAGAGAAATTTATGATAGGCAAAGACATTTGAATATCATGAATAATATGATTACTGAGATTGATACAGCAATAAATCAATTGAATGAAAATAAAAATGAATCTGAATTCAGAGGTAATCAGTATTCTTTAGCTAAATTAGAGGATATGAAGTATCGTCTAAATGCTAGAAAGAAATCTATTCTAAAGAGTATGCCATCTTGGTATAAGAATAATGCTAATACTATTAATAATGTAGATACAGCTATGCAGTTCGTTACTATGAATGAACATGTATCTGGTCTTAACAAAGCTACAGAAGATAGTATATTAGCAGAATTAATGTTAGAAAGGAATAGAGAGATCTTAAATTCATTTCATGGTATAGATAATGGTAGAATTACTCCTACTGAAGAAGTAGAAAGAGAGAATATAATAGAATTAGGTAAGACTAAACCTTACAAGAAATCTAAAAAGTTAAGGCTTACTGCTTTAAGAAATATCCATGAGCATCAAGGAGACACTCTTATTAGTGAAATGTTTGATTTGTATCAAACTAAGAAAGCTGAGAGTAAAGAAGCTGCAGAAGGTGCCCTAGGAGTTACTGAGCAGCAAAAGGCATCTAAACCTGTTGTTCCTTCTAAACCAGTTACTGCTCCTACTGGTCCAATGCGTACTGAGCAACAAGCAGCACCAGAAGTAGAACAAAAGCCTACTCCTCAAGTAAGGAAATCTACTAGACCTACTCAAGCTAATATCGCATCTCAAGAATTAAGTGAAGCAGATCAAGCCATCATAGCTGCTGCAGAAGGTCAAGATATTGGTTTAACTCAAAGAAAGCAGCAACCACAAGTTGAACCAGAAGTTCAACCCCAAAATAATGACAGTGCAAAAACTGAACCTGTTGAAACTAATGATGAGATATTAGGTGCAGATGAAGACCCATTTGCTGGTGGTATAGGTGGTGTCTCATCCGAAGATGTGTTTAATGAATATGGTGGAGCTGTTGAAGAGCCTACTAAGACATCAAAGAAGCCTAAAGAATCTAAACCGAAAGCAACTAAAACTGAGCAGGCTAAAAAGGATACTGCAAATGCTAAAGAAGAGTTTAATGAAGCAGCAAGAAACTTCTTTAATCTTCTTGAAGATGATACTTTAGGATTTGCATTTGACCCTGCTGCTCAAGCTGAAAAGCAAGCAAAGATATTCAAAGCTTTCTTAACAATGCTTGGTAAAGCATTTAACTTAGGAGCATATAAGTTCAAAGAAGTAGCATTGAACATGTATGAAGCTATTGGTAGGGATAGAGAAAAGCTATCTCAACATTTTGATGCTATTAAGGGAGCGTATTCTACAGCATATTATAATATGCCAGAAAATGTTAGGGGTAAAATGACAACACCAGCAGAAGTTGCTGAGATTACTGTAGATGATTTATTCGATCCTCAACCAGCAGAGTTAACTGAAGAAGAGGTTAATAATGCAGCTAAAGATGGAGTTATACCTACACCAGTCACTCCCGGTTCTGTTCCACCAGATGCTATTAGCGATGCAGAGTTAGCTGAATTCACAGAGAATAGTGAATTAGGTATTTTAAATACCTTTCATTATACTCCTACTGCTAGTACTGGTGAAATTATAGAATTAGGTGGTGCTAGGATTCAATTTTCTCCTAACTCTGAATTACCTAAGCTGTTTAAAACTAAACAAGATAAACTTACTTATGAATATTCTGTAGCACCTTACTACGATAATGTTCGTAAGAAAACAGTACAATGGAATGATCCCAGTACCTATGATTATGCCAGAGTAGGATTAATAATTACCAATACTGAAAATAATAAAAGGTATTGGGTTGCAATGCGAAGCCCAAATAATATTCGCAATCTTACTCCAGAGGAATATCCTGAGATGATAAGAAAACTACGGGAGCGTAGACAAGAAATTATCTCTAGATTTGTAATGAAGGATTCAAATGGATCTTTACTAAATAAGGTAGACACTAGAATAAAAGTAACACCTACTAGATTATTACTACACAATGCTATTGAAGGTACCATCTCTCAAGAGATACCAGTAAATGATAAACAATTTAAGGATGTATTTCAGTTTAGTGGTAATTTAGATGAAGAAATCAACAACTTTGGGTATAGCACTGGTGTTAGAGGTACAAGCACAATATTTACTGTAGAAGGTGATAATACTGGTTTCATTGGTACTACTTCGGGTGGTGTATATTATATTATTGATGGTAAAAAAAGATTATCTGGTAGACCATTACCATTAAAGTTATCTTTAGCAAGATTTAATTCTTATCCTAAATTAGCAGAAGCAATTTCTACTATAGTATTTAAAAGCGGTTTTAAGGGTGGACAGAATATAAATAATACAGATTTAATTGCATCTGATATTATTGAAATGTTCTTAAACTATGGTGAACCTACTTCTGTAAATAATGACTCTGATATTAGTGATTCTGCAAAAGCTAATTTGCGTAATAAACAATTGTATATAGATAATAAAGGGCAATTTGGTGTATTACACTATGGTATTAATGAAGTATCATTAGCTGGTTTATCTATTGCACAAAAAGAGCAAGAGAGAAAGCACTTTGAAGATTGGTTATTGTCTAATGGTTCTATGCCTTTTAAGGTTCCTTCAAAAGGGAATGATAAGTTAGCAGTTAACATGAAAATGAATCTATTATTTTCTGGTAGATTAGCTAGTAGTGTTGAAAAAGCAGGTGGTAGATTAGAATTATTTGATGGTATAGTATTTACTAGAGAAGATATGAATCATACATTATTGTCTTGGATGGTAAGAAACGGTATGATTAAATCTAATCTTAATGCAGGAAGATATGAGAGACCATATGTAATTGCAGATGGTATGACTCAGGATATGCCTACAACTATACCTGATTCTACAGCAACTCCAGCAATAGAAGAAGCTACTAAATCTGAAGCACCTAAACCATCTAGAAGACGTAGATCATTTAGCGATTTATCTAGTATGGGCGGCAGTCAAAAAGAAGTTAAAGTGAACTTTACTCCTAATAAGAAGTATACTACTAAGGAGAAACTGAATAAGGTTCAAGCTAAAAACTTCTTGAAACAAAAGTTAGGTATGACAGATGCAGAGATTAATATAATTGATGCAGCTGTATCTTCTGATATGCCCGCAACAGCTTTATCTTATATGACTAAAGATAGTATTACGTTATATAATAGTGATCCAGCTGGTGTAGAATTTCACGAAGCATACCATAGAGTATCTCTGCTATTACTTTCTGATCAAGAAAGAAATAAAGTATATGAAGAGTATCGTAGAATTCACCCTAATCTTAAGAGTGCGTCTGATAAATATATAGAAGAAGCATTAGCAGAAGAATTTAGAGGATATATGATGTATAAGACACCAAGAAAGTCTTATAGGATTACTAAGTGGTTTGAAAAACTACGAGATTTCATTATGTCTTTATTTGGTAGAACTACTCCTACTAAAATCTTTAGAGGTATATATGAAGGTAAGTATGCTAATATTCCAGTAAGTCAAGAAGCTAAAGATAGATTTGAGAAAGCTTATAGGAATAGGGTAAACTTTACTCAACATGGGTACACTTTCCAAAACATAAAATCTCTTGATAACTATAATCAGGCTGTAGAATTCTTTGCAATATCTTATATTAATCAATCATTAAGTTCTCAATCTTTTGTAGATGATCTCACTAAAATACAGATTGACTACCAAGATATGCGTGATTTACTTGAGGATTTGTCATATGATGAAAATGCTACACCAGAGCAAAGAGCAGCTGCTAATGAGTTATATGAGCATTTTGATATATTCCAAAAAGATATTAAATCCTATCTTGATTCTTTAAGCCTAAGACAGGTAAAAGAAGAACAGGAATATGATGAAACTGAGGAAAGAGATGGTGGCGAAATCGAAAAGGAAAACTTTGATAAATATGATAAAGCTTCCTACGAAGTATCTGTATTACATAATATTAGACCTGCTGTAAAACTTTTCTTATCTTCTATTGAAGATCGTGTATACGATAAAGCTACAGATAGTTATGTAAGAGATATGAATGCTGAAACTGGTATACCTAGAGTAACACCTTTCCTTACAGCTTGGAGAAGAATTGTAGATAAATTATTTGATGAAGATACTTATGATGGATTAATCAGGAAATCTGCTCAATTAGCAAAAACTGATCCATTCTATGCTTCAGTGTATAATAAGTTGTCCTCAGTAAAGGATTCTAATCTTCAAACTCAAATATTTCAAACTATTACTGGTTATAGACATAACTTCCTTACAGTAGGATTCCAAAATATTGGAACAGATACTATTCAATACATAGCCAACTTAGGTGGTAGTGTTAATCTACGTAATGGTAAAAGACTAGTTGCAGATTGGAATAGAAACTTCTATAATAGTAATATGGTAATTACCGATGCAGAAGGTAATCGTAAACCTAACATGGAGTTACTAAAGACTATTAGAGATGATATCAACACATTGAATACTAGGTTAGCTAGAATGAATGAATCTACTAGCAATGAAGATTTCAATGCAGTCTTATATAGCTATGTAGATATATATAATAAGATTGGTATTGCAATTAATTTTGATACTTTGTATCAAGCCATTGTAGATAAGGTATCGTCAGTCAATTCAGTTAATAAGCCTACAATACTACAAGCAGCTAAAGAATTATTATCTAGTAATAGAGATGGTAGTTTAGCCAAGGCAATTCCTGAAATTTTGCGTAGACCTGTTAAAGATAAACCTAATGATAGAATCAAAAGATCTATTGATGGTGTGTTTACTGGGGAAAACAGTATATTAAACTTAGCTATTGTTCATTATCAGCTTAATAACAATAATCTAGAGGAGAAAGTATTAGGACCTAAGAATACTACAGTGTACCCGTTATCTAAGCATAATTATCTTACTTTGGAAATTAAGAAGCTTAATAATGATAGAAATTATGTTAGTAGGTTATTAAAATGTCCTATTAACTCTTCTTCACTAGTTTATAATACATTAAAGAATAGTCCTAATACTAGACTTACTGTAGGTACTTTACTTAATATTACAGAATATAATTCTGGTAATACTGGTACAGATTATCAATCGGCTCCTAGAATAGAAACATTTATTTCTAAATTTGTATGTTCTGAAAATGATATTCTTATCTTACCTACAATGTCAGATAAGAAAACATATATGCCAATTCAAGGATTAAAAATGTTTAAAGGTCGTACTTTAAACATTACTCCTGTTGACGATTATGTTGAAATGAGATTTTCTGACGATGTATTAAATCAATTCTATAAATACTATAGAAGTGAATATGATGCAATTCTACAGTATCGTAGAATGAAATTAGTAGAAGATAAGATTGATGATTCCAACAGACCTACCATGTACTTTGGTAAAAGAGGTGAGGATAACGGTAAAGGAGGTAAGTTTAGAATTGCTCGTGGTGTATATCACTATACTGGAGATGGTAATGTACAATACATATCTTTTAATTCAATGAGCGATAAGGAATTGATGGATTATTTTAATAATACTGCTCAATTGAAAGAAGATCTAAATACTACTTTAGGAGTATTTGTTGATAAACAATTAGATTATATACAAAGATTAGGTCTAATTGAGAAAACAAATGATGGGTATTATAAGAATAAATTCTTACCTGTAAGTTCTATTAATGACAGAGCTAATAAACTATCTAATGATATTGCCACATTAGCAGGAAAGGAAAATGAACTAAATAGGAACCATATAGCTATTTATGATGCTATTTCTACATTTACTGTTAATAATTTTGTATCAATGTTTGAAACAGAAAAAATCCTGTATAAAGATGTAGCATTCTTTAAGAATTATCCTGATGTATCTAAACGTCTTGCTGGTACATTATCAACTGGTGATAGACCTAGAACAGACTTTTCTGATCCTAACCATTTAATGAATAAAGTTGCTAGGTATAAACAAGGTAGATATAATGTAGCTGGATTAAAAGATGTTGAGTTGCGTACTAATCAACCAAAAGAATTATACAAAGCAATCTATGATGCATATGTAAGGGAATTAATGGAAAACTCTGGTAAATATACCAAAGAATACATTGATACTGTATTTGAATCTGGTGATCTATTCAGTAATGAGAGTATACCACAAGGTATCAAAGATAAAGCTAAAGAGAGTACAGAGCGTGACTTATCATTGTATGGTGATATTAAGATGAATAAAGAAGGTAATATTGAGGTTAATGAAGAAGAAACTCCAATTAACCAAGCCGATGCATCCGTATACTGTTCACCTACTATGTATAAAGCTATCTTAGCTAGTCAAGGTTTATTAGATCCTAAAGTAGAAGAAGCTATTGATTACGTAGAGCAACATGCTGATGATTTGGGTGATATCAGAAAATATGTAAATACATTATCTGCTGTATTATCTCCTAAAAAGATGGTATACTTTGGTAATGAAATACTACAGCCAATACCCGGTGAATTTATTAATATGCCTATCTTTAATAAGATGGCTATATTCCCGTTATTTAAAGTATTAGCTACTGGAGATTTAAGAGTACTATATGATAGGATGAACGATGTTAATAATCCTATTGATATGTTTACTACAAAATCCGCAGTAAAAGTAGGTAATATCAAAGAGTATGATTTCTATACAGATGCTACTCAAAATGAAATAACAGAAGAATTCAAAAAGGATGATAAAGGAACCTATTCTAAACCTATTGTATATAGACAACAGAATTTTGGTAACTTACTTAATCAGATGCCTATTGAAGCCCATGATGCTGAAAAGCGTATGTTGGTTACTCAGGCTATGAAAACAGTATTCTCTAATATCAGATTAGATGGAGACTATTTTATTCCTTCTAGTAGTGGTGTAGACCAAGATACTACAGGTAGAAAAGGTAAGAAAGTCAGTGGTAGACAGCTAGTTAAATTAGCAATGGACGCTATTGATAATTTATCAGATAGAGGACTCAATAGAATTCTTAAGGATTTGCACGCTGAAAAGAATGAAGATGGTACATATTCTTTTAAGGATCTACAAGGTATATCTGATAAATTAGTAAGGGATATGATTTCATCTAATATGGATTCTGATATTATCGATCAGGTTACTCTTGATGAAACTGGTAATTTTAAGGTTCCATTGTCTGCTTCTCCTGTAGCTAAGCAGTTGGTTACAAAGATTATATCCGCAGTAAACAAAGAAACTGTAGATATTAATCTACCGGGTGGTACATTTGTGCAGATGTCTTCCTTTGGTTTAAAATCTATTGATAAAGTAAAAGCTAGTGAAGCTGGTCAATATTCTAAGTATCAAATTAATAATGGTGAAAGACTTAAACTAATTGCAGATGATAGATCTATGGAGTGTGTTATTTCAATAAATCTATTGAAACACATAATCCCCGGGTATGAAAATATGTCATTCTTACAGGCTAGGCAGTGGTTAATGGATAACAATATAATTGGTCCAAATGCTTCACCATCTGCAATGGCATATCGTGTACCTACTCAGGGTATGTCTTCTATTGCTGCTTTAACTATTAAAGATGTAGTAATGTCTCAAGCAGGAGATATAATTATATTACCAGATGAGTTTACTGCAAGAACTGGTTCTGACTTTGATATTGATAAGTTGTTCTTAACAAGATATAATTATACTTCTCGTAGAAGTAATAAACCCGGAAGAGAGGCAACTAAAGATGAAATAGAATTAGCATTAAGTGGATTTAATGAATATGCTGATGAAATCTTAGCTATTAAAGATGGTGAACCTGTTACAAGAAGGTCTATACAGAATATGGCAGCATTGGTTAATGATTACCTTAAGAGTAAGAATTCTAATGTTATGTATGATGTTACAGATGCAACTTATAAGGTTTATCCATATATATCTTCTAAGACAGAATTTGATTATAATAAACCAATGAATGAGCAATCACAAGGTGCTATAGAAAACCTATTGATTGATACATTTATGGCTTCATTACTTGATTCTAAAAATACTCATGATACTACTAGACCATTGGATGTTCCTGTTAACATCATGAAAAACGGTATTGTAAAGAAGTATTTCCCTGATAAAAAGAATGATGCTGCTTTATATGAGTATACAGAAGAATATCAAGATACTTTAAAACAAGACTTCGCTGATAGTAAAGGTGGTATTGGACCATTTGCATTAAATAACCCGCATCATGTATTAGGTCAGTTAGTTGAATTAGTAATGCAATCTCCAGAGTACTTACCGAATATAGGTAACTTGCATAAAGTAAGTGGTGTAGATGACATTCATATTCTAGACTGGTTATCTGCATTGATTAGTGCTCACGTTGACGTTGCTAAAGATAACTATATTATCAAGCTAAATGTAAATGGATTTACCTATAATCTTACTAACTTTTTATTAAGAAATGGTGCTGGCAAGAATACTATGTATTTTGTTTCACAAGAGATCATGAAAGATCTTGCAAATGATTATATACAGAGTAGGGGAGTTTATGGCATAGATAACACTAAACCATTTTATAGAAGATTCCAAGAAAAGGAAAAAGCAGTATATGATAAATTTGTTACTAAAGCAAAGAGTTTAGCTAAATCCAATGAGGATAAAGAAAATCTTGATCTCTTACTTAAGAATGAACAAGTTACAGATCAAGTATTATTTGAGGTTCCTGAACAAGGAAAGTTAGGTTATTTAGAAAATCTTCTTCGTAAAGCAAATGATAAAGAAAAAGATTTTGACTATTACTATGGACAAATACTTGTATATAAGTTATTCAAAGAAATAGAACCTATGGCTCAGGCAATGTCTGATCTTGTAAAGGCTTCTCAAGTAGATACTAAGAAGTTTGGTAAGAACTCTATTGAAATGAGAACTTTCTTACAGAATGTTGCTGATTGTTATACTAGTCCATATTTCACATCAGAAATGATTAATAAATTCTTTAAGGAAACATTCTTACAAAAGAAGATAGATAATAGCATCAAGTTCACATTGGATTTACTTGGTAAAATTAATATACAATCTTCTGATGAGTACTATAGGGTATTTAGATCTCTTATCAATGCTAGTGGATTTTCCAAAGTAAAAGATAAACAAGCTGTAACAGCATTTACTAATGCCATTGATTCTTACTGGAGAGCTTATGCATTGTATGATAGTACTAGTAGTCCATTAATTAATAGTATGAAAGAATTGAGGGACTTATTCATTGGTCCTAATACCATTGCTAAGAGAATCAATAGGATTAAAACTGATATTATCTCTGATGCTGCTTCTAAAGGTGGTAAATACCCAATTATTTCTGTTACTAATGGTAGAATTAGTAATCTATTCCTTAATAGTATTACTGGTGTAACTGATACCACAGGTAAAGCTATAGATTATATTCGTTTAGATTATTCAGATGATATTAGTTCTAATGCTAGTAGACAGATTAGAGAATACTGGCAAGAATTATTAGATAGTGATAATCAAGAGTTACATGATTTAGCTTACGATTTAGTTCGATATGCAGTATTTAGTGGTCATGGTACTAAACACTTAAACTCTCTGTTTGATTTTATACCTACTAGAATATTAGATGAACTTGGTTATTATGAGACTGTAAGAACTTTAGAGGAAAATATAGATAATTTCTCTAATCTATTTACTCCAGATGATATAGATGAAATCTATCGTAATAACTGGCAGGATAATAACATGGTTCCTGTAATAAATACGAGTAATAAAGGTATTTATATTCATAGAGAGAAAGTTGGTAATAGATTAGTTCCTGTAGCTATTAAAGGATCTTCTAGAAGATACGTTTGTAAAGATGATACTGATGTTCCATTGTATCACCCATATGTTAAAATGAGGGATAACAATGCTACTGGTGGATACAATCTATACAAATATGTTGGTACATTTATTAAAGATGATGGTAAAACCAAAACATATAAACCATTATATATATTAGTAAATAAGAAAGGATTTAGACAAGGCGGTAAAGGATTTGTATCTGAATACTTATCTCCATACACTACTGGTAGCAAATACATATCTAGATTCTCTATTATTCCGGGTAATAATGTTGCTCCAAGATTTGCTAAATATGATAATAACTTCTTAGAGGATATTCCAGATATTATTAATAATGAGATTGTACCAAAAATCAACTCACAAACTAATAAAGTAAATGGCAAACCGTTAAGCGGAGTATTCTATTCAAGAAATACAATTGATTATATGTTTAGTACTGTTGAAAGTGATGCAGCTCCATTAGTAGATACTAGTATGGATGAAAATGGTGAGATAATAGAAAATAATATTGAGCAACCTTCTACTTCTGAAAATGAACAGACTGAACAGACTGAACAAACCAATGAGTTTAATAATGAGAATGAATTTTCTACAGATGAAATGAATCATTGTATAAATAATCATAATGAAAATAATTTGTCCTAATTTAAAAAATAAAGAAGTTGCAAGAGAATTTGAAGAATTAAAAAATGCAACTAGTGAAGCAGCGGCTTATCATATATGGTCGCAAAACAATGGTAATGGCATAGATAAGGCTCCCAATGGGGAGCCATCTAAGCTCTTTTCAGACCTTTTAGAGCATTATAATGGTGATAGAGTAGCTGCTATTCAAGCTAAAGCTAAAACTTATTCTAAGAGCTTTAAAGAGTGGTTTGGGGACTGGCAATCTGAAGATAAAACCAACGTATCCAAAGTGGTAGATGAGAATGGTGAACCTTTAATAGTGTATCATGGTACAAGAACATCTGATGGAATAGAAAAAGAAGGATTTAGTTCAAACATGAGTGGAAAAGGTAATCGTGGAGCTAATCAAGGATATTTCTATTTTTCAAATAATTATGAAAATGCAGAGTATACTGGAGTAAAAAATGAAGAAATAGAACCGTTGATAGACTTGATAACTTCAGTGTATGATATGTTTGATACTACCAAACTTCCTTCTATAAAAGAGTTATATACAATAATTGATGATTTAATAAAAGAAAAGAGGAAAATAAACGATAATATCCGAAATCTTAAAGAAGATTCAATAATTAAAAAATTAATAAAACCTATTTTAAAATTAACGAACAAAGACTATAAATCTAGTAAAGAATTAAAAGAACAATATAGAAATACGATAAATGAGATAGATATAGAATTAGAAGAATTAGATACCAAAATTAAAAATATATATAATCTTAATTTAGGTTTGGATTATCTTAAAGGAGACAGAAGTAAAACTTCTGTAAACACTTTATATTTTATAAAAAGTTCAATAAACTCTAAATCTCCATATAGACAGATTGCTGCAAATAAGTTAATAAACATTTTATATGGTACAAAAAATCTAAAATACAGTCCTAAAGTATTTCCTGTTTATTTAAATATTAAAAACCCATTAAGTTCTGATTTTGGAATGAAAGAAACAGATAAAAATCCATTAAAATCTGGCCCATTTTCAGAAGATTATATTTTATACAATAATTTAGAAAGCGGATTATTAAAAGAATTAACCAAACCTGAATATGATGGTTCTATAAGTAGAAACAAATTTGATATACTTTTTGGCGATGTGTATATTGCCAAGCATTCAAATCAAATTAAATCAGTAGACAATCAAGGTACATTCTCTATTCAGGATAATAACATATATAATCAGAAAATAGTAAGTAGAGAGACTAGATTAGAAAATTTCTATAATTCCTATGTTAAGCTAAGAACTAAAACTGTAGAGAAAGCTGAGAATGAAACTGAATTACGTAAAAGACGTAGTAAACTATCGAGTAATTCAAAGTTACATGAAACCAACCTAGATGCTATAATGCAAGAAATTCTAGGTATATACATATATGATGCGGATTACTCTACAACAGATAGTACATTAAGAGAATTAAATAATCTTTCTGAAAGTCGCTATCTAACTCTATTAAATGAGGAAATAGACAAATTAGATAGACTGTTGATACCTGTTGACTCTTTAATAGCAGCAGTTAATAACATTAACAAAGGATACAATAAACTTTCAGACTATTCTAAAGAAGTACAGGATCGTCTATTTAACATGCCTGTGTATAGGGAAGCAACAGAATTACCTGTAATAACACGAGCAAAGAGCTTAAAACAATACAATGCTTATCAAAAGATAAAATATAATAAGGAATTAAATACATTTATTTCTAATTTAAAATTAACTCAATTAAAATTAGCTGCAAGAAAGTATCATTTAGATACAATCAAGATGTTTGTTGAAGAGTATGACCGTGGTTTTGAAGACATGAAACTAAAAGTATTAGATGAATACTTATATAGAACATCACTTTTGTCTAAGAAAGCTCCAAAACTACAAGGTACATATAATTTGTTAGAGGATTTAGCAAAAGGACAATCCGAATTAGATAGTAAAAATGCTAATGAACAAATACAAAAAATATCTAATGTTACTAACATCAAACAAGCATTAGAACTATTATCTAAAGAATTGCCTGAATATGCTCCTTTTATAAGACATTTGCAGGAAATACCTTATTATGAAGATATATTGATAGAGATCGATTATAACTCAGAAGATTCTTTTGCTTTAACTAAAGCGGTTGGTAATACTTCCTTTAAAATTGATCCAGAAACAAACGAATACACTGCTAAGATAACTATAAATAAAGAATCTTTTGGTTATAGAACTTTGCTACACGAAATTGTACATGCTTTTAGTTCTATAGCATTAGCCGGAAGAGATGAACACGGTAATAATGAATTTGTATCTGATATAATTGCTATCATAGACCATTGTAATAAGTATTTTGAGATTCCAAAAATATTTGGAACATTAATGCAAGATTCGTTAAATTATGGTTTTACTAATCCTCAAGAATTTATTGCTGAATTTTTTAGTAATCCTGCTTTTCAGATGTTATTAAAAGAGATACCAGCAATCGGAGAGACAGAAATAAAAGAAAAGAATATCTTTAAATCTGTAGTAGAGGCTATAACTAAGTTCTTTGCTTCATTCTTTAATAAAGAGAAGAATCTATATAATCAGATTGAACCATTAATGTATAAGATTATAGACTTTCAATCTGACTTACATAAGAATAATACGATTAAATACAATCCTAATAGGGAATACAATAGTGATAACTATACAAATAATCAAGTAATAACAAAAGTTATTTCTAATAGTAAGGATTTATTAGATAACTCTAGATCTAAAATGGCTACTGTACTTAGGGATGTTGCTAATAAAATAAACATGCATCCAGTATCCATTGAATATACAGATAGACCATTAAATGAGGTATATCCTGAAGCTACTTATTGGACACCTGCTATATATGACAGAAACTCTAATAAGATTGTAGTAAATAGAAATGGTGATTTCAGTAGATATGGTTCATTAGAGAATGTGTTATTGCATGAAATAGCTCATGCTATTACTCTAGATTCATTAGCTTCAAATACTGAAGCAGCTAATGAACTTAGAAAGATTCAAAAAGAATATGCAGAAAAGTATCCCGACTCAAAAGTCGCTCTTCAAGAATGGGTGACGATAGTAAAACAGAGTAAGTGGACTAACTATGCTGATGTAAAGAAAACATTCAATAGCGTAGATAACGTTGGCAATCAGCATTATGTTTTCAATGTCAAAGGTAATAACTACCGATTAGTTGTTGTTATTAAATTTACGATCCAGTTTGTTTACATCCGTTTCGTTGGAACTCATAAAGAATATGATCAAATTAATTGCTCTAAAATTTAATGTTTATGACAAAGATAGAAAATAAGGCTCAATATGAATGGGCTGTTAAAAGGGTAGAGGAACTTCTTCCATTAGTGGATGACAATACTCCACTAAATGATCCTAATAGTATAGAACTGGAACTTTTATCTAATCTTGTGGCCGATTACTCAGAGGAGCATTACGCTTTAGGAGAACCAGCCCTGGTGGATGTACTAAAACTTCGTATGTATGAAATGGGGCTTAATCAAAAGTCATTATCCAAACTGATAGGAGTAAGTCCTTCCCGTCTCAGTGATTACATTTCTGGTAAATGTGAACCTACTTTGAAAGTAGCCAGAGAAATTAATCGAAAACTGAATATTGATGCTAATATAATATTAGGAG
>ERZ773134.4-NODE-4-length-183988-cov-5.461070_pt1 | contig 183988 bp, 140 predicted proteins | sample MGYA00580856_ERZ773134 | MGnify/ENA primary metagenome ERZ773134 (study PRJEB29015, sample SAMEA2737823) | human gut metagenome | biome: human gut; feature: human-associated habitat; material: faeces | place: China | collected 2012 ... | reverse complement strand
GGGGGAGGTCGTCGTTGACGTAGGCCGGGTTGACGCCCATGAGGGTGGTCCGGTTCCTGATCCAGCCCATCTGGTCGCGCAGGGCGTCCCTCTGCGCCGTCCCAAGCGCGTTGACCGTGCTCCCTGCCGCCGCCGCCATGGCGCGGGAGGCTCCGGAGAGGTTGCCGTCATTGATCATGGTGCTGACGCCGTTCATGAATTGGGCCAGCTGGGAGTCGGGGTCCAGGTTTTTGCGGGCTTCCCAGAGCAGGCTGGCTCCGGCGGCGGAGTTCCACGTGTCGGCCGCGGAGGCGAAGAGGTTTTCCTGCCGGAGTGTGGCATTGAGCAGGATGTCGTTTCCGTCGCGGCTCAGCGTGGCGTCCTGGTAGTAGACGGCGAAGAGGCCGGATATCCGGGCGGCGAGGCTCTGCCCGTCTTCCAGGCCGCTGATGCTGCCGGTAGCGCTCATCAGGACGACGTCATGGAGGTCGCTCCCCGCGTTCATGGCGGCGTTTCCTTCCATGTTGGAGAGGAGGAAGCCGGCTCCGTCCTGCACAGTGATGGTGCCCGCCGTCAGCATGGGGGCGCCAAAGGGGGCGTCCTGGTTGAAGTTGTAGATCAGTTCCGTCGTGGAGCCGTTCTGGAAGGTGATGCTTTCCACGTTGAGCGTGGTGTTGGCGCTGCCCTGGGCGTCCCCGGTGGCTTCAATACGCAGGGTGCCGTTGTTTCCGGCGGTGATGCTGTTGTAGTTCAGCGTGGGGGCGTCCGCGGTGCCTTTCAGGACCAGGACGCCTCCGTCACGGACGGCGAGGTCGTAGTCCTTATTGCCGGTTTGCAGGTATTGGGTGGCTTGCCCGGAGATGTCCAGGGTGCCGCTGCCTGCCAGCGTGCCGGAGAAGGTTCCGGAGGAGGTTGTTGCCGAGGAGATGGAGAGGTTGCCTCCGTTCATGGACAGGGTGCCGCTGCCGGAGAGGCTGCTGATGGTGCCGGATTCCGTTCCGGAGAGGGCCAGCGTGCCGTCGGCGGTGACTGAGGTTCCGTCCAGCCGGGCTTCTCCGCCCAGGGCCAGTTCCGCTCCTTCCTGGATGCGGAGGGTGCCGGTTCCGGTGATGGAGCCGTCGTTTATTTCGCCTGTTCCGGTCAGGTTGAGAGTTCCCTGGATGGTCAGGGAGCCTCCGGCTTCCGTGCCGGTGATGGTTCCGACTCCGGCGTTGCCGTTAATGGTCAGGCCGCCTCCTTCCAGAGTGAGGGTGTCCAGGGTGTTTGACGCGCCGTTGAGGACGATGTTTCCTTCACGCAGGGCGAGGGTTTCCACGTCCATCGTTCCTCCGACCGTCAGCGTCCCGGTTCCTTCCTTGATGAAGGCGACGTTGTTGCCTCCCGTGATGCTGCCGCCCATGACGGTGTCCTGGCCGGCCGGGTCGATGTCGTCTTCTCCCGTCGTCATTTGTTTGTTGTTGAGGATGACGACGGCCGTGCCGTCTCCGGTGTTGTTGACGACCAGGCTGCTGCCCGTGGCTCCCATCAGGTTGTTGATTTTAGCTCCCTGTCCGTCGGATTCGCCCGGGGCTCCGGCCAGGTTGACCGTCAGGGTCTGGCCGCCGCCGATGACGACGCCGGCGTAGCCGGAGAGCGTTTGATAGGAGTTGACTTCATGGGCGTTTCCTCCTTCCTCCTGCACGCGGTAGAGGCCGGTGGCCGCTCCGCTGAGCACCAGGCTGCCTCCGTCCGTTCCGGTGACCCGGATGCCGTAGTTGGACAGAAGGTCGGTAGTGAAGGCGATGTCGCCCAGGTCGCCGACGGTCAGCGTTCCGCTGGTCAGGGTCAGGTAGCTGGAGGAGTCGTCGGTTTTGTGGTCCAGCAGAAGGTTGACGACGGCGTCGTTGCTCAGGTCCAGCGTCAGCCCTTCCCCCTCTATGGACAGGTTCGGGTCGCTTCCCGTTCCGCTGCCGTTGCTGATGACGGCGCCAGACGCCTGCGTGTCCTGGCCGATGTTTTCCGTTCCCAGGGCGATGGTCAGTCCGTCCAGGCCTCCTTCTCCTACGGTTACGGTTCCGCTGACTCCGGTGAGACGGGAGCCGGAGGCGATGTTCCACGTTCCTTTCATATGGCTGCCGCCGGCGCCGGAGAGGTTCAGGCTGCCTTCCGAGATGGTGATTCCTTCCGTGGTTCCGTCAAGGATGGTTTCCGCTCCTGCCGCGTCCGCCCCGAGTGTCAGGGTTCCCGCTCCCGTTTTGGTCAGGGCCGGGCTGTCGGTCAGCGCGTAGATGGTGGCCGAGGCTCCTTTCTGCGCGATATTGATTTCATCAAACCGGGTGAAGGTGACGTTTTGGAAGTCCCCGGTTCCAAAGGTTCCCTTGAGTTCCAGCGTCCTGTTTCCTTCTACCGCCGCTCCGGCGCTTCCGCCGATGGTGATGCCGTTTTCTTCTCCTTCCGCCCCAAAGATGCTTCCTCCCGTCAGCGAGACGTGGACTTCGCCTCCTACCGTGCCACAGTTGCCCGCCCCGTAGATGTCTCCCAGGTAGGTGCCCTGTCCAAGGGTGACGGTGATGTTGCCGCCAATGCTGACGGGCAGGGCTGTGGGATCTTCCGCCGTCCACGTGCTTCCTCTCCAGGAGCCGCCCACGATTTTGCCCGTGAAGGTGGAACCTCCGTCAATGGAGACGCTGGTGTTTCCGTTGGTGGTCAGCGTCGTGCCGTTGCCCCAGTTCCAGAAGGAGCCGCCCATGATGTCTCCCGTGAAGGTGATTCCTTCTTTTCCGCTGATGGAGACGCTTGAGTTTCCTTCCACTTTTTGTACGGCTCCGTTGCCCTCGGATTTCGTGTTTGCGTAACTGCCTCCATAGATGTTTTTGACGAAGTTGTTGTGCCCTTCCGTGCCGGAGAGTTCCGCATCGCCTACATTAATCGTTACCGAGGTGTTGCCCTGGATGGTCGTTCCTGAAGTCTGGTTGGCCGTCCACGCGCTTCCGCCCGTGATGAAGTTTTGGGCTGTGACGTTGCCGAAGTCTCCCAGGTTGACGGTCGCGCTGTTGCTGTGCTGGATGTTGGTGACCAGGACGCTCGTGTTTCCTGTGATGGTGGTGACGGCATTGTGGGAGGAGGTGCTTCCTCCGATGATGGCTCCCGCCACGATGGCGTTATCTTTGACGGTAACGTTGGTGTTTCCCGTCAGGGTAGTGCTTGCTCCCTTGTTGTTCCCGCCGATGACGTGTTCCGCCGTGGCGTTTCCAGAGAGCTGCACATGGGTGTCCCCAGTCAGCGTGCTGGTCTGGAGGTTGGTGCCCCATTCATTGGTGACACCTCCGGCGATGATGCCGAATGCTCCTCCGTTGATGTCCATCCAGATGTCCCCCTGGTAGTTGAGGTTGCCGGACGGCAGGGTCGCCCCGCTGTTGTATACCCCGGACAGGTTGATTTTAGTTCCGCCGGTGTTGGTGATTTGATAGACTTTGTCCCCGCTGGTCGTCAGGGTCCCGTTCAGATATCCCAGGCTGACGTTGGCCGCACTCCCCTCCCCAAGAGCCAGCGTAAAGGCGTTCTTGACCGTTTCTTCCAATTCCCCTCCTTCTCCCGCAGATACCCACGTCACGCTGGATATCGCCCCGTCTTCTATCGTCAGCACGCTGCCTTCTATTCTATATTGCCCTGTATCTAAGCCCGTAACGGTAAAATTCGTACCGAGGTTGCTTCCTAAATCAAACGTGTATCCCTGTTCTCCCTCCACCAGGCTGTCAAGCGCGCCGCCGATGTCAATGGTGCCTGAAGTGAAAGTTACATTTTCCTTGGTAAAGGAGGATCCGGATTCCGTATAGGTTAGCTTGGCTCCGTCAATGGCTGCGTTTTTCAATACGCCGGTGCCGTTCATGTTCAGAACGGCATTTGCCCCCAGAGTGGCGGAGGTGAAATCCAGCGTTCCTCCCGCCATGGTGATTATTCCGGAATAGGCCAGGGAAGAATTATTGATTTTCAAGATGCCACCTTGGGCCGTGATATTCGCGTTGATGACGGTTCCCGTCAGGTTTTGCGTACCTGTTCCGGCCATAATCAGATTTATTCCTCCCGTGGGAGTAGTGTTGCCGTTTACTCCGGAATGCTGCGTGGTTGCCCCGATACTTCCCCCATACGTGTAATTTCCGTTACCCGTTAGGGTAAGATTCGCTCTGGAGGAATTAGCCGACTGGACGCGCCCCTTATGTGTTCCGCTGAAGCCGTCGGCATCATTTAAACCGGCCAGAGAGGCAGCATTGGAAATTTGCAACGTCAGGGCGCTGGAACTTTGATTGATTGAGCCTGACAAATCTACCGTTGCGTTGGCGAGAGCCGTTCCCGTAATCTGGAGAATGGCGCCGCCGGGCTGCGTCCCCTTCTGGGAAAGGATAATGTTTCCGGAAAAACTGCTTTCTTGGGAACCAAGCACAAACTTGGAGGCATAGCCGGCATTGCCGTTAGCCGCTACCAGCGTTAAATTTCCTTCTCCGGCAAATGCCCCGTTCAAATTGATGGTACAGCCGCCGTTCGCATTCTGATTAATGGTAAACGAGGAGCCTGCCCCGATATAAAGTCCTGTGGAATAATTGTTGTTTCCTGAATTTACATCAAGGTTGACGGATTGGCTCCCAGTAACTGAATACTCATTGGCGGGTTCATTGTTATTAAAGGTGGAGTCCGCTCCCCATGCGGGGGATTCAGATGTTGGGACGGCCAGGGAAACACTGGTGTAACAAGCCAGAACAGCCGCCAGCAGGGTAATAGGCAGATGGAGACGCATTGCAAAAATGTTAGATGTTAATTTTTTATGTATATAACGGATTGAAAATTCGATGTCAAGTTGAAAATACCAGTTCCCGAATTCTCATACTTTTACTGTAAGTGCATTATGATTTTTTAAATTTCTAAAATGGGATTTTCATCTTTTCATTTACCTCCCCTTTTGAAGCAAGGAGAGGCATACTATAAGACTTTCATTTTGAATATAAAATATCAAATTTTATATTGCATGGGACAATATTGGAATCATCGCCGAATTTTCAATCCGCTTTTCCTTTTTCGTGGAATAACGCGGAGAGTCCATAAAAAAGGCCGCACCCCGGAAACGGGGTGCGGCCCTTGAAGTGTGGGTGGAGAGAACAGGTTAGCGTTCGTTGTCGAAGTTGATGGTATCGTTCAACATGTCTTCGGCAAGTTCCGCCGCTTCTTCTTCTTCGCTGGCCGCCGCGATTTCTTCTGCGCCCTCTGCAGGTTCCACTTCAATCTTGCTGTAACGGGAGAATCCGGTGCCGGCGGGAATGAGGTGGCCCATAATGACGTTTTCCTTGAAGCCTTCCAGAGTATCGGTCTTGCCGAGGGTGGATGCTTCCGTCAGAACGCGTGTGGTATCCTGGAAAGATGCCGCGGAAATGAAGGATTCCGTTTCCAGGGAGGCCTTCGTGATACCGAGCAGAACGGGCTTGGCTGCGGCCGGTTGGCCGCCCTGGGCTACGGTTTGTTCATTGATGCGGTCGAACGTGGTCTTGTCCACTTGGTCTCCCCACAGGAATTCGGTATTTCCGGGTTCCGTGATGACTACCTTGCGGAGCATCTGGCGCACGATGATTTCCACATGCTTGTCGTTGATTTCCACCCCCTGGAGGCGGTACACTTCCTGAACTTCGTTAACGAGGTGTTCCTGGAGACGTTCCTTGCCGCAGACATCCAGAATTTCTTCCGGAGAAACGGGGCCTTCCGTAAGCTGGTCGCCCAGATGCACGTGGTCGTCTTCATGAACGATGACGTGCTTGTTCATCGGGACCAGATGGTCCACCAGTTCGCCCGTGGGTGTTTCAATGGTAATGACCTTCTTGCCGCGGGAAGTATTCTTGCTGCTGAGGCGCACAATGCCTTCCACGCGTGCAATGGTGCAGGCGTCCTTGGGCTTGCGGGCTTCGAACAATTCCGCCACGCGGGGCAGACCGCCGGTGATGTCCTTCGTCTTGGCTACCTTGCGGGGCGTCTTGGCCACCATTGTGCCGGCGGAGATGGTTTCTCCGTCCTTCACAGTGAGGTTGGCGCCTGCGGGAATGGCATGATGAGCCAGAACTTCGCGGGTCTTGGCATCGCGGATGACCACCTGCGGGTGAAGTTCCTGCTTGTGTTCCATCACGACAAGGGAGGAGGCACCGGTTTCCCGGTCCGTTTCCTTGGAAACGGTGATGCCGACGATCATATCCTTGAATTCGACGATGCCGCCCTTTTCTGCAATCACGGGCACATTGTACGGATCCCAGGTGGCGAGGGTTTCATCCTTCTTGATAGTGCCGCCGTTGGGTACGTACAGGATGGTGCCGATGACGGGCTGGTAGGATTCCAGTTCGCGGCCCTGTTCGTTTTCGATGCGGACGGAGCAGTTTTTATTCAGGACGACGAAGTTGCCGTCTGCGTTTTCCACCGTGCGGAGATCTTCCGTGTAGATGACGCGGCCGTCGTTCTTGGCTTTCACGATGGGCTGCTTGAACGCCGTGGTAGCCGTTCCGCCCACGTGGAACGTACGCATGGTGAGCTGCGTGCCGGGTTCGCCGATGGACTGGGCGGCAATAATGCCGACCGCTTCCCCGATCTTCACTTCCTGTCCGGTGGCCAGGTTCAGGCCGTAGCACTTGGCACAGCAGCCCTTTTTGAGTTCGCAGGTGAGTACGGAGCGGATTTTCAGCCGTTCAATGCCGATTTTTTCCAGTTGTTCCGCCTGCTTTTCGTTAATGAGGTCGTTGATGTCTACGATAACCTCGCCGCTGACGGGGTCAACGATGCGTTCGCAGGAAGTCCGGCCGTAGATACGGGAGGAAAGGGACGCCACTTCTTCGTCGCCGTCATAGATGGCGTGAACGGTGATGCCGTTGCTGGTGCCGCAATCTTCCGCATGGACGATGACATCCTGGGCCACGTCCACGAGTTTGCGGGTCATGTAGCCGGAGTCCGCCGTTTTCAGCGCGGTATCTGCCAGACCCTTGCGGGCGCCGTGGGTGGAGATGAAGTATTCCAGCACGGAAAGGCCTTCACGGAAGTTGGCCGTGATGGGGCGTTCGATAATTTCGCCGCTGGGTTTCGCCATCAAACCGCGCATGCCGGAGAGCTGCTTGATCTGCGCCTTGTTGCCTCGGGCTCCGGAGTCCACCATCATGAAGAGCGGGCTGGCCATCTTGGAGCCTTCGTTGTGTTCCAGCTTGCGGTACAGAGCCGCCTGGATGACATCCGTAGTCTGGGTCCAGATGTCCACCACCTTCTGGTAGCGTTCCCCATCCGTGATAATACCGTTCTTATACTGGCGGGTCACCTTGTCCAGCTCCGCATAGGCTTTTTCAATTTCCGTCTTTTTCTGGGAGGGAACCACCATGTCCACGATGCCGATGGAGCAGCCGGAACGGGTTGCTTCCTTGAAGCCCAGGTTTTTCAGGGCGTCCAGAGTCTGCACGGTACGTTCCTTGCCGACGGTCTGGTAGCAGCGCCAGATGATGTCGCCCATCTGTTTCTTGCCTACGTTGCGGTTAATGTAACCGAGTTCCCGGGGCCAGATTTCATTGAAACGCACGCGTCCGGCAGTAGTGATGATAACCTTCTTGGTGACATCCCCATACACTACTTCGGAAGGCTTTTTGCCGTAGTCCGGGTTGTGCAGGCGGATCCAGTCATGGTAGCCGATTTTGCGGGCGGCAATGGCGTATTCCACCTCGTCAATGGATTCGAAGAGGGGAAGATGGTGATGATTATCCTGATTGTTCTGTACTTCCGCAGCACGGGTATGCGTCAGGAAGTACGCGCCCAGAATGATGTCCTGCGTGGGTGTGGCAATGGGCTTGCCGGAAGCAGGGGAGAAAATATTGTTGGGCGCCAGCATGAGCTGCCGGGCTTCCATCTGCGCTTCCACGGACAGAGGCACGTGCACAGCCATCTGGTCGCCGTCGAAGTCCGCGTTGTACGCATTACAGACGAGCGGGTGCAGACGGATGGCGGAACCTTCAATCAGAACCGGTTCAAAAGCCTGGATGGAGAGGCGGTGCAGGGTGGGCGCGCGGTTGAGCATGACCGGGTGGCCCTTGGTCACTTCTTCCAGAATATCCCACACTTCCGGCGTCTTGCGGTCAATGAGCTTCTTGGCGGAGCGCACCGTGTGCACGTAACCCAGCTCTTTCAGACGGTGGATGATGAAGGGTTCAAACAGAATGAGCGCCATCTTCTTGGGAAGACCGCACTGGTTGAGTTTCAATTCCGGGCCGATGACGATAACGGAGCGGCCGGAGTAGTCCACGCGCTTGCCGAGCAGGTTCTGGCGGAAACGGCCTCCCTTGCCCTTCAGCATGTCGGAGAGGGATTTGAGGGGGCGGTTGCCGGCGCCGGTGACGGCACGGCCGTGGCGGCCGTTGTCAAACAGGGCATCCACGGCTTCCTGAAGCATGCGTTTTTCATTACGGATGATGACTTCTGGAGTTTTGAGGCTCAGGAGGGTTTTCAGGCGGTTGTTGCGGTTGATGACGCGGCGGTACAGGTCATTCAGGTCGGACGTTGCGAAACGGCCGCCTTCCAGAGGAACCAGCGGGCGCAGGTCCGGAGGAATGACGGGCAGAACGTTCAAAATCATCCATTCCGGGCGTGTGTTGGACTGAAGGAACCCCTGGGCCAGTTTCAGACGCTTGGCAATCTTGCGCTTGTTCTGTTTGGAGTTGGTATTGTCCAGCTGTTCCTGAAGATCCGCGACGAGGGTGGGCAGATCAATGGCCGCCAGCATTTTCTGGATGGCTTCCGCGCCCATGCCGGCTTCAAAGCTGTCATAGCCGTATTCGTCTTCCGCATTGCGGAATTCTTCTTCCGTCAGGATGGCCCCCTTTTCCAGAGGGGTACTGCCGGGATCTACCACGATGTAGTCTTCATAGTAAATCACGCGTTCCAAATGGCGGGCTGTCATGTCCAGCATAAGGCCAATGCGGCTGGGCATGCATTTGTAAAACCAGATATGGGAAACCGGAACGGCCAGTTCAATATGGCCCATTCGTTCGCGGCGCACGCGCGCGTTGGTTACTTCCACGCCGCAGCGGTCGCAGGTGATGCCCTTATGCTTGATACGCTTGTACTTGCCGCAGGCGCATTCCATGTCTCGGGTGGGCCCGAAGATGCGTTCGCAGAACAGGCCGCCTTTTTCCGGCTTGAACGTGCGGTAGTTGATGGTTTCCGGGTTGACGACTTCACCGAATGACCAGCTGCGGATGGTATCCGGATCCGCCACGGTGATGGCAACCTGGTCAAAGGTCCGGGGCTTGTCGCTCAGGCCGTGCATTTCCCTGATGGTGGGGGTGTCAGACATATATTGAAAGTTTAAAGGATGTTTGATGCCCGCCCCCGCGTTTTGCGGCACGGGGGCGGAATGCGGTGGATATTAGAATTTGAGGTCGGAGAAGTCGACGTCCGCCAGGCCGGCCATGTCGTCGCTGTCAAAGCCTTCCGTCATGCCGTCCACGGGAGTGAGGTCCGTGCCGCCGAGTTGCAGGGAGGGTTGTTCATCCTTGCTGCCGGGGCGTACGTTCAGCCCCAGGGACTGCATTTCCTTCATCAGAACGTTGAAAGATTCCGGAGTTCCGGCTTCCAGGGTATTATCCCCCTTCACGATGGATTCGTAAATGCGGGTACGGCCCTGAACGTCGTCGGACTTGACGGTGAGAAGTTCCTGGAGGGTATAGGCGGCGCCATAGGCTTCCAGTGCCCACACTTCCATTTCCCCGAAACGCTGACCGCCGTATTGGGCCTTGCCGCCCAGAGGCTGCTGCGTGACCAGGCTGTACGGACCCACGGCGCGGGCGTGAATCTTGTCCGCCACCAGGTGGTTCAGTTTGAGCATGTAGGTCTGGCCTACCACCACCGGGTTATGGAAAGGTTCGCCGGTCAGGCCGTCATAAAGGGTACTCTTCCCTCCCACGGTGCCGTCCTTGCCGTCACCGATCCAGGTGAAACCGTCCACCTTCTTGGCTTCGGACATGTAATTCCAGATGGTTTCTTCACTGATCCCGTCGAACACCGGGGTAGCCACCTTGAAGCCAAGGGCCCTGGCAGCAATGCCGAGGTGGGCTTCAAGCACCTGCCCCACATTCATTCGGGAAGGCACGCCCAAGGGGTTCAGAACGATATCCACCGGAGTACCGTCCGCGAGGAAGGGCATATCCTGTTCCGGGACGATTTTGGCAACGACGCCTTTGTTGCCGTGGCGACCGGCCATCTTGTCACCCACGCCGAGCTTGCGCTTGGCGGCGATATATACTTTAACTTCCTTCAGTCCGCCGGGTTCGGATTCGTCCCCGGATTCCATCTGATCCAGCCTGTGTTCCCGTTCGTCATCCAGTTCCGTAAAGCGGCCTTCAAACGAAGTGATGATTTCCAGAATCTTGTTGCGAATCGGGCTGGGTTCGATTTCGATGTGGTCGTGAACCAGGGCCAGTTTACGCAACAGGGTCTTGGTGATTTTCCTGTTGGCCGGGATGATGATTTCACCGGTCTGTTCATTGACGACGTCCAGCGGGATTTTTTCACCCAGAAGAATATCGGAGAGCTTCTTGGTCAACTGGTCAATGAGCTGCTCCTTCTTCTTTTTATGTTCGTCGTTGATTTTCTTGAACTGCTTTTTCTTTTCCGCGCTGTCTACGACGAGGTCGCCGCGGTGGTGGCCGGAGCCTGTGGAAGAAATGCGCACATCCATCACGATGCCGGTGCAGCCGGAGGGGACACGGAGTGAGGTATCTTTCACTTCTGCGGCCTTTTCACCGAAAATGGCGCGGAGGAGACGTTCTTCCGGAGCCAGTTCCGTTTCCGATTTGGGGGTGATTTTGCCGACGAGGATGTCGCCGGGCTTCACTTCCGCGCCGATGCGGATGACGCCGTCATGATCCAGGTTTTTCAGGGCTTCATCACCGGCGTTCGGGATATCACGGGTGATTTCTTCCGGACCCAGCTTGGTGTCACGGGCCTGAACTTCAAACTCGGAGATATGAATGGAAGTGAAGGTGTCTTCCTTCACGGTTTTTTCGGAGATGACAATAGCGTCTTCGAAGTTGTAACCGTTCCACGGCATATAGGCCACCAGAACATTGCGGCCGAGGGCCAGTTCGCCCTGGTCCGTGTTCGGGCCGTCCGCCAGCACGTCGCCGGTTTTGATTTTGTCGCCGCGGCGCACGATCGGACGCTGGTTGATGCAGGTTCCAGCATTGGAACGCATGAACTTGCGCAGGGGATAGACGTAAACGCCATTGTCGCGGTCCGTGCGCACACTGTCGGGATCGGACAGGAATACTTCCGGACGCACGGGCAGTTCCCCGTCTTTCGTGGTGATAATGACTTCAGCCGTGGCGGAGGCCACGATGCCGTCCGCTTCCGCCAGAACGACGGAACGGGAGTCCCTGGCGCACTTTCCTTCGATGCCGGTTCCCACGTATGGAGATTCCGCTACCATCAGAGGCACGCCCTGGCGCTGCATGTTGGAGCCCATCAGGGCGCGGTTGGCGTCGTCATGTTCCAGGAAGGGGATAAGACCGGCGGCGATAGAAACGAGCTGCTTGGGAGAAACGTCCATGTAATGCACGTCTGCCGGATCCACTTCGATGAATTCGCCTTTTTCACGGGCGGTTACGCGGGAGGTCGTGAAGTTGCCCTGTTCGTCCAGCGGGTTATTGGCCTGGGCGATGAGATAGCCTTCTTCCTGATCGGCGGTGACGTATTCGATGGTATTGGTGACCCTGCCGTTTTCCACCTTGCGGTAAGGCGTTTCAATGAATCCGAATTCATTGATGCGGGCGTAGGTACACATGGAGTTGATCAGGCCGATGTTGGGACCTTCCGGCGTTTCAATGGGGCAAATGCGCCCGTAGTGGGAGGGGTGTACGTCCCGGACTTCAAATCCGGCCCGGTCACGGTTCAGGCCACCGGGCCCCAGGGCGGAAAGACGGCGCTTGTGCGTCAATTCCGCGAGGGGGTTGATCTGGTCCATGAATTGGGAGAGCTGGGAGCGGCCGAAGAAGTCGCGCACGACGGCGCTGAGGGCCTTCGGATTGATGAGTTTGCTGGGCGTGACGCCTTCAATGTTCTGGTCAATGAGGGTCATGCGTTCCTTGACCAAGCGCTCGGTGCGGGCAAGGCCTACGCGGCATTGATTGGCCATGAGTTCGCCTACGGCACGTACGCGGCGGCTGCCCAGGTGGTCGATGTCGTCCACCATGCCTTCGCCCTTCTTGAGGCGCAGGAGGTATTTGAGGGCGGCCAGGAAATCTTCCGCCGTCATCAGGCGCTGGTCCAGGCTGGTGTCCAGCCCGAGTTTCTGGTTGATTTTGTAGCGCCCCACGCGGGTGAGGTCGTATTTCTTGGGATCGTCAAAAAGCCTCTTAAGCAGGGTGCGTGCCTGAGCGGCAGTAGCGGGATCTCCGGGACGCAGGCGTTTGTAGATTTCCTTGAGGGCGGATTCTTCGTCGTGAGCGGGATCCTTCTTCAGGGTTTTGATCAGCACGTCGTCCTCGCTCTGGTCAATGACGTCGATTTTCTTGATGCCGAACTGGAGGAGCTGGCGAACCACACCCATATTGAGCTGTTCGAAAGCCTTGGCAAGAACCAGGTCCTTGTCCTTGATCGTGTCCACAGCCACAAGGTTGTGCAGATCTTCTTCCGTCATGTCTTCGCTCAGGGGAAGCGTGCGGATGTTGTAGAACTGGCTGACGATGTCACGGTCCGTTTTGAAGCCCAGGTAGCGCATAAACGTCGTCGCAAGGAATTTGCGGCGGCGGCGGCGGCGGTCAAGGTAAACGTAAAGCAGGTCGTTGGTGTCAAACTGGACCTCCAGCCAGGAGCCCCGGTCCGGGATGATGCGGAAGGAGTGGAGCAGTTTTCCGTTCAGATGCTGGGCGCTTTCAAAGCAAATGCCCGGGGAACGGTGCAGCTGGGACACAATGACGCGTTCGGCGCCGTTAATGACAAAGGTGCCGCGGTTGGTCATCATAGGGAGTTCTCCCATATAGACCGTTTCTTCCTTGGACTCGTTGTCGGATTTGAGCTTGAAGGTGACCTGAAGGGCGGCGCTGTAGGTTTCCCCCGCGCGGATGGCCTCGTAATCGCTCATCTTCGGCTGTTCAATGTCATAGGAGACGAAGTCGAGCTCAATGTTTTCGTCATAGCTCTTGATAGGAAAGATTTCCTTCAGAACGCCTTGTAACCCGATGTTTTTCCTGGCCGCGGCCGGCGTGTCCTGTTGTAGAAAATCGAAGTATGATTGAAGTTGAATCTCAATAAGGTTCGGAGGTTCGATGACTTCCTTGATATTCCCGAAGTAGAGTCGCTTTGACATGGGCTGCTGTGGCGGAGATGTTATGGTTTGCATCCTGAAAAACCCGGATGCCGGGTTGGGCGGTTCTTTCCCTGGGGGACGGAACCGACTGGAAGCGTTTTACGAAATAAAAGGCCTCTAGTCGGTCACGCGGGATGTGAAGACGAGGAAGCGCAACAGGAGAAAAACGGCTTTTCTCCTGTTGCGCGGGAAGTAAAAAGCTTACTTGACGTCTACCTTGGCGCCAGCTTCTTCCAGCTTGGCCTTGGCGGCGTTAGCTTCGTCCTTGGAGACAGCTTCCAGGATGACGGCGGGAGTGCCTTCAACCAGTTTCTTGGCGTCCACCAGGCCGAGGCCGGCCTTCACTTCGCGGACGGCCTTAATTACGGCAATCTTGTTGGCGCCGGCTTCCGTCAGAACGACGTTGAATTCGGTCTTTTCTTCTTCAGCTTCGGCAGGAGCGGCGGCAGCGCCGGCGGCAGCTACGGGAGCAGCGGCGGAAACGCCCCACTTTTCTTCCAGAAGCTTGACGAGGTCGGCAGCTTCCAGGATGGTAAGGGTGCCGAGTTCTTCAGCGATTTTGTTAATATCAGCCATTGTATTGTTTTCTAGTTTGGTTTCGAGTCGCGCCAAGAGCCAACTTGGCATTTCAGTTCTCCGGCCGGAGTTCCGACAAGGAACCTGTAGGAGAGTCGGGTCCGGTTTTCACACATTTGGCTAGAGTGCAACCGGACCGTCCGGTCAAGGGGTTGGTATTAGGCGGCGGGTTCTTCGCTGCCGCCGTTTTCTTTGTCCACATATGCCTGAATAACTCGGGCAAGAGCGGAACCGGCCGCGTTGATAGTGCCAAGGAGTTTGGCAAGCAACTGGTCGCGGGGAGGCAGTTCGCCGATGGCGCGGATTTCGTCCGCGGAAAGAATGGCTCCATCCAGGATCGCCACCTTGTATTCGGCTTTCTTGGAAGCCTTGGCAAAGGTGTTGATGGCCTTGGCAGCGCCTGCTACGTCGGATGTGCCGGTCACGAAAGCGGTCTGGCCGACGAGGTGTTCCCCGATGTCGGGAAGGCCGGCATCCGTCAGAGCCGTGCGCATGAAGTTGTTCTTGGCTACGTGGCACTGAGCGCCGCAGGCGGCCAGGGCGGAACGCAGATTGGTGAACTCAGGCACGGTGATCGAGGTGTAGTCCACGACGATCAGGAACGGGGAGGCGTTGACGCGAGCGGTCAGGTCGTCAATGATGATACGCTTGTCAGGATTCATGGTGTGCTAAATCGGTTCGGGTTACAGTTTGGCGATGGAAGCGGTGTCAACCGGCAGACCGGGGCACATGGCGCATGAAACGGTGACAGATTCGATGTAGGCGCCCTTGGCGGAAGCCGGGCGGGCCTTGACGACGGAATCAATCAGGGCAGCGATGTTTTCGGCGATGCTTTCGTTGGAGAAAGACAGCTTGCCTACAGCGGCGGAGATATTGGCGTTCTTGTCAACCTTGTAGTCAACGCGGCCGGCCTTCACTTCCTTCACAGCCTTGGCCGTATCGTCCGTGACGGTACCGGTTTTCGGGTTGGGCATCAGGCCGCGCGGACCCAGTACACGGGCAACCTTGCGAACCTCCGTCATGGCGTCGGGGGTGGCAATGGCCGTATCAAAGTCAACAAATCCTCCCTGGACTTTCTTGATGAGATCTTCAAACCCCACGAATTCGGCTCCGGCTTCCTGGGCGGCCTTGGCGGCATCGCCCTGGGCGAAGACGAGGACGCGGACGTTTTTACCCGTGCCGTTAGGCAGGGAAACGCTGCCGCGAACCATCTGGTCGGATTTGCGGGGGTCCACAGTCAGGTGGAAGGAGACGGTGACGGTCGGGTCGAATTTCGGTGCCGGGAAGGATTTCATGGTTTCCACGGCTTCCGTGATGCTGTAGTTCTTGTTAGGGGTAACAAGCTTGGCTGCTTCTTGATATCGCTTGCTGCGTTTGGTAGACATGTGTGTATTTGGCAGTGCGTTCGGACTGGTTTAATCCTCCTGCGGTGAGTGTTACATACCTTCGACTTCAATGCCCATCTGGCGAGCCTGGCCGGCAAGAATGCGGGCGGCGCGTTCAGGGTCTTTCGTGTTGAGGTCAGGGAGTTTGGTGTTGACAACTTCCATCAGCTTGGCCTTGGAAAGAGTGGCGACTTTCTTTTTGTTCGGTTCGCCGGAGCCGGAGGCGACGCCTGCGGCTTTCTTGAGAAGCACGCTGCCCGGGGGCTGCTTGGTGATGAAAGAAAATGACTTGTCCTTGTAAACCGTGATGACGGTCGGCAGGAGATCGCCGGCCTGCTTTTGCGTGGCGGCGTTGAACTCCTTGCAGAATGCCATGATGTTTACACCGGCCTGACCAAGTGCCGGACCCACGGGCGGGGAGGGGTTAGCGGCTCCGGCATTGATCTGGAGCTTGATGATTTTGGTTATTTCTTTTGCCATGGTTTTGCTTTGTTAGCGGAGAAAATAAACGGGAAGGGGACTGATGGGGGGAGACGCAAAGAAGATTCAGGCTTTTTCCACCTGCCAGTATTCCAGGTCCACAGGCGTGGCGCGGCCAAAAATGGAGACACTGACACGCAGCTTGCCCTTTTCCGGGTCGATTTCTTCGATGGTGCCTTCCTGGCTCTGGAACGGGCCTTCGCACACGCGCACAGGGTCGCCGACGGCGAATTCCACCTTGGGACGGGCGGCAACGGCTTCCGCATCCAACAGGGGCAGAAGGTCTTCCACCTCGCGCTTGCGCATGGGGAGGGGGGCATTGCGGGAGCCGGCAATGCTGATGACACCGTCAATTTGCTGGATGAAGTACCAAAGGTCCTTGTTCAGGGTGCCGTCCGCTTCCAGCAGGTACATGTTGGCATAAACATACCCGGGAAAAAGTTTGCTGTGACGTTCCGTTTTTTTGCCGTTGCGCACTTCGGAAATAAGTTCCGTGGGGACTTCCACCCGGTAAATGAAGTCGGAAAGCTCGGCGTCCTTCGCCTTGCGGATGATGCGGTCACGAACGCTGTTTTCCTGTCCGGAGAGGACGTGAAGGACATACCATTGTTCGTGAGGCTCTGGGGTACTGGGCATGATCGGAGAAAGAAGTGGGGAGAGTAAAACTAGATTGCCAACTGGATGAGATAGTTGACCACGCTGTGAAGAAAGATGTCGAACGATGCAACAAACGCGCCAAGGAATACCATGGCAATCAGTACGACGAGAGTGGAACCCCAGAGTTCGCGGAATTTTTTGAAACCTTTCACCTTGGGGTCGCTTTCCCAGGGCCAGGTCGTCTTCTTAAGTTCGCCCTTAACTTCGGCGATGAATTGAGAAATCTTGCGAAACATGCTTCAAGGTGGGGTGGTGTATTTGGAAAGAAGTGGCAGGTCAGGAGGGACTCGAACCCCCAACTTTTGGTTTTGGAGACCAACGCTCTACCAATTGAACTACTGACCTGTTGGAGTCTCTTCTTTCGTGGGAAATGAGGGGGCCTGCGGGGAGGCCCCCTCATTAAACCTGATGTAGATTCCTCTACAAGTTCCTGAGGAACTTAGTCAAGGATTTCGCTGATACGACCAGCACCCACGGTGCGGCCGCCTTCGCGGATAGCGAATCGCATGGCTTTTTCCATGGCGATCGGAGTGATGAGCTGGACTTCCAGGTTGACGTTGTCGCCGGGCATCACCATTTCCACACCTTCGGGAAGGGTGCAGCAACCGGTCACGTCCGTTGTACGGAAGTAGAACTGCGGGCGGTAGTTGTTGAAGAACGGAGTGTGACGGCCGCCTTCTTCCTTGGTCAGGACGTAAACTTCAGCCTTGAAGTTCTTGTGGGGCTTCACGGTGCCGGGTTTGATGATTACCTGGCCGCGTTCGATGTCTTCCTTCTTCAGGCCGCGGAGGAGCAGACCAACGTTGTCGCCGGCCTGGCCTTCGTCAAGCAGCTTACGGAACATTTCGATGTCCGTAACGGCGGTTTTCTGGGTGTCCTTGATGCCGATGATTTCCACTTCTTCCATCTTCTTGATGACGCCGCGTTCGATACGGCCGGTAGCCACGGTGCCGCGGCCGGAGATGGAGAATACGTCTTCCACAGGCATGAGGAAGGGCTGGTCCACAGGACGTTCGGGTTGCGGGATGTAGGAGTCAACAGCGGCCATAAGTTCCATGATGGAATCTTCGGCAGCGGCGTCACCTTCCAGAGCCTTAACGGCGGAACCCTTGATAATGGGGGTGTCGTCGCCCGGGAATTCGTATTCGTTGAGAAGTTCGCGGATTTCCATTTCCACGAGTTCAAGCAGGTCGGGATCGTCAACCAGGTCGCACTTGTTCATGTAAACGACAATGGCGGGAACGCCCACCTGGCGGGCAAGGAGGATGTGTTCGCGGGTCTGCGGCATCGGGCCGTCGGAGGCGGCAACCACAAGGATGGCACCGTCCATCTGGGCAGCGCCGGTGATCATGTTTTTCACATAGTCGGCGTGTCCGGGGCAGTCAACGTGGGCATAGTGACGGTTTTCCGTTTCGTATTCAACGTGAGCCGTGGAGATGGTAATGCCGCGTTCGCGTTCTTCGGGGGCGGCGTCAATCTGGTCATAGCCGCGTGCTTCGGCGAAACCCTTCTTAGCGAGCACTGAAGTAATGGCGGCGGTAAGGGAGGTTTTGCCGTGGTCAACGTGACCGATGGTGCCCACGTTCACGTGGGGCTTGTTGCGCTGGAATTGCTCTTTAGCCATAATATTGTGTTTAGGTTTGGGCTGCTATGGGTCTAGCTTGAAGATGGAGCTTCTGGCGGGAATTGAACCCGCGACCTCATCCTTACCAAGGATGCGCTCTACCCCTGAGCTACAGAAGCATAGACTTCTTCCGCCTTTCGCTGCTCCTAGAGAAGTCGTAAATCCGCCCAAACCTGCGGTTCTAGCGGATAAATAGCATCCTCCCGTGTTGCCTGACGAAAAGCGGACGCTATGTTACGTTTTTGGATGCAGGATGTCAATGAAAACATGAACATTTTTTCAGCTTTATGCCGCAAATACAGGGGGGTTATGTATAATATATTTATCAGGAATGTGTTGAATGTTTGGATCTGTTTAAATCCTCCGTCAATTTAAGATTGGGGTCAACGTCTTCATCCAGAGAGTGGAACAGTCCTCTGCGGGCTTTGAGGCAGGTGACATAAGCGATCATGGCGGCATTATCCGTCGTCAGGTCGAAGTCCGGGAGAACCAGTTCCACTTTTTCACGGTCACAGGCGGTTTTCAGGCGGGAACGCAGCTCCCTGTTGCAGGAGACGCCCCCGGAGATGGAAAGGGTGCGGTGACCGGAGGCGCGCAAGGCCTTCAGCGCCTTGTGAATCAGGACGTCCGTCACGGCCCGCTGGAAAGAAGCGCAGAGGTCGCGCAGAGTTTGCCGGGGCAGGCCGTGAGGATCGCCGTTTTTCGTAATTTTGGGCAGTGTATAGAGAACGGCCGTTTTCAGGCCGGAGAAAGATACGTTGGCTGTATGCTCTTTCATCAGGGCCCGGGGGAAAGAAAAGGCTTCCGGGTCGCCTTCCGCCGCCAAGCGGTCGATTTCCGGCCCTCCGGGATAGGGAAGGCCTAGCATTTTGCCTACCTTGTCAAAGGCTTCCCCTGCTGCGTCGTCCAGAGAGCGGCCCAGCAGGCGGTAGTTCCCTACGCCGCGCACATCCACAAAAAGGGTGTGACCTCCGGAAACGACCATGCCCAGATGGGGAACGGGACCGCCGGGGCGTTTGAGGAAGGGGGAAAGCAGATGGCCTTCCAGATGATTGACGGAGACGAAGGGCCTGCCCGCCGCCAGAGCCAGAGCCTTGGCCGTGCTGTTGCCTACCAGAAGCGCAGCTACCAGGCCGGGGCCTCCCGTAGCGCCGAAGACGTCAATGTCCGCAGGAGCTGTTCCGGCTTCGCGGCACGCGGTCCGGATGATTCCGGGAAGATCCGCTGAATGGTTGCGGGAAGCTAGTTCCGGCACTACACCGCCGTGCTGGCGGTGAATGGCAATTTGGGAGGAGATGACGGAGGAGAGTATTTCCGGAGCTTTTTCCTCTCCGGCAGAACGCAGGATGGCGACTGCCGTTTCATCACAGGAGGATTCTATTCCCAGAACGGTAAGGGATTCCGGCATGGAGGAAGAACAGGGAGGGGAGGTTAGGAGGACTGGTGGATTTGGGCCGGCTTGTTGCCGGTAACCGTTTCCCTGGTAATGGTAACGGTGTCCGCATTTTTCATGCTGGGCACTTTGTACATGACGTCCAGCATGAGGGTTTCAAAGATGGAACGCAGAGCGCGGGCTCCCGTGCCGCGTTTCATGGCTTCGGCGGCCATGGCTTTCAGGGCGTCCGGCAGCACGTCCAGTTTGGCGCCGTACATGGCGAGCAGTTTGGAATATTGCTTGACCAGGGCGTTTTTGGGTTCCGTAAGAAGGCGGATGAGCTGGCTTTCATCCAGCTTGGAGAGCGGACAGAAGATGGGCAGGCGTCCCACGAATTCCGGAATCATGCCGAAGGAGAAGAGGTCTTCCGGCATGGCCTGTGCCAGTATTTCCTCTTCCGAGTATTCCTTGCGGTCGCGTTGTTCCGTGATGGCTCCGAATCCCATCTGGGTGGCGCCGAGGCGTTTGCGGATGATGTCTTCCAGACCGACGAAAGCGCCGCCCACAATGAAGAGGATTTTTTCCGTATTGACGCGGATGTATTCCTGTTGCGGGTGCTTGCGGCCTCCGGTGGGAGGAACATTGCAGATGGTGCCTTCAATGATTTTCAGCAGAGCCTGCTGCACGCCTTCCCCGGAGACGTCTCTCGTGACGGAGACATTCTGTGTTTTGCGTCCGATTTTGTCGATTTCATCCACGTAGATGATGCCTTGTTCCGCTTTCGCTACGTCAAAGTTGGCCGCCTGGAGCAGGCGCAGGATGATGTTTTCCACATCTTCCCCTACGTAACCGGCTTCCGTCAGCGTGGTGGCGTCCACAATACAGAATGGAACGTTGAGCATTTTCGCCAGCGTTTTCGCCAGCAGGGTTTTTCCTGAGCCGGTGGGGCCGGCCAGCAGGATGTTGGATTTTTCAATTTCCACATCGTCCAGGGACTTGTCGTCCAACATGACAGCACTTTGGCGCAGGCGCATGTAGTGGTTGTACACGGCTACGGAAAGCACTTTTTTGGCGTAGTCCTGACCGATGACATACTGGTTGAGCGTAGCGCACATTTCTTCCGGTGTGGGCAGCGGGCCTTCATAGGAGGCCGGGCCGGCCGCCGTTTCCCTGAGCATGTCCGCGGCTGCCGCTTTGCGGGCCTCCGCCTGGCACATGGCGTAAGCGGAGGGTTCCATGTTCAGGATGCCGCGGATGAAGCGGGTTGCCATCGGAAGGCCTGTGTCCTTCACAATCATGTTGACGCAAATTTCAACGCAATTGTTGCAGATGTAAAAGTCTTCCGCAATCTGGATGAGTTTGTCCACCTTGTTCCCGGGCTTGCCGCAGCAGGAACAGGCAGGAAGATGAGGGGTGGAACCGGACATGGTTTTTCAGGTAGAGAGAGAAATGGCGGAGGGAAAGGGTCAGGCCTTGGTTTTTTTCTTGTCGCCCTGGTCATCAGAGTGATGCGCCAGAACTTTATCCACCAGGCCGTAGGCCACGGCTTCCTCGGCAGTCATGTAGTTGTCGCGGTCAGCATCCTTTTCAATTTGCTTTTCCGTTTTACCGGTATGTTTGGCCAGAATGCCGTTGAGGCGTTTTTTGAGGTTGAACATGAAGCCGATGGTGCGTTCCACATCTGAAGCGGTTCCCTGGGCACCTCCGGAAACCTGGTGAATCATTACGTGGGAGTTCGGCAGGCAGAAGCGTTTGCCGGGAGTTCCCGCAGCCAGAAGGACGGAACCCATGGAGGCCGCTATGCCCAGGCAATATGTATTTACGTCACAAGAGACGAATTGCATCGTATCGTAAATCGCGAGACCCGCCGTGACGGATCCTCCGGGGGAGTTGATGTAGACGTGGATGTCTTTTTTCGGGTCAGCCATCTGAAGGAACAGAAGCTGGGCAATGACGGAATTCGCCACATCGTCGTCAATAGCGGAGCCGATGAAGATAACGCGGTCTTTCAGGAGACGGGAGTAAATGTCAAAGGCTCGTTCGCCGCGGCCGTCCTGCTCCACCACCATGGGCACATAATAGGAGTTTGCGGGGGTTGATTTGGAAGATTGGTCTTGAAACATGTTTATGGAAGATTGGATGTTGTTTTTTCAATGTACGTTACCCGTCCGAAAGATGCAAAACGGGGGAGTCGGGCATGTGTGCGCCAACTCCCCCTGGTAAGGTGTTTTGTGCAGAGGAGGGGTTACTGCTCGTCTACCGTTACTTTGGCCTCTTTTGTCAGGAAGTCCAGAACCTTGGCTGTCAGCAGGCTCATTCTGATGCCATGCACGCGGCCTTCGCGCTGGAGTTCGCGAATGTAGGATTTGAGGTTCTTTTTCTGCTGGCGGGCCTGGCGGGCCACTTCGTTGTAAAGCTCCATTTCCGTGACGGCAATTTTTTCCACCTGCGCCACTTCCTGAAGCATGAAGAAGACCTTGAGGTTGCGCTTGGCCTCCTGTTTGGCTTCTTCCCGGGCTTCCTCCACAAACTTATCCATGTCCGCCGGGGCGTTGCCGCTGTACATGGCCTGCTGCATTTTCTGCTGGAGGATGCCGTACACTTCACGTTCTACGACAGCTTCCGGAAGGTTGAAGTCAAGCATGTCCGCCAGCTTTTCCGTGATCTGATCGGCCTTGGCCTCATCAATTTGCATGGCTTTGCGCTGGGCCAGGTTTTCCTTCAGGGCGGTTTTCAATTCTTCCAGGTTTTTGCCGGGAAGAACTTTTTCCGCAAAAGCATCATCCATGGCCGGAAGCTGTTTTTCCCGTACTTCTTTCACAGTGGCATGGAATACGAGTTCCTTGCCGCGCAGTTCCGTAATTGGGAAGGTATCCGGAATGGTGACGGTGATATCCTTGCTGTCACCGGCGTTCAGGCCTTCCAGGGCGGAGGCGAAGCCGGGCAGGAATTGATCGTCTTCCACCTTCATCCACTGGCCGTCACGGCCTTCCAGGAAGCCTACGGGTTTGCCTACGGCTTCCGCTACGGGCTTGCCGTCCAACGTGGTTTTGAAGTCGATAATCGCCACGTCGTCTTTTTGGGCGGCGCGGTCCACAGGGGTGAATTCCGCGATTTGTTCAGCCAGGGAGTTCAGAGCTTCCTCTACGTCTGCTTCCGTTACTTCGGAAGAGGGAACCTTGACTTCGATGCCTTTGTATTCCGGCAATTCAAATTCGGGAACCACGGTCATCGTGCTGGTAGCGGTGTATTTGCCCTGGTCATCCAGAGATTGTTCCGGCTTTCCGAAGTTGAGCACTTTTAATTTGGGGTTTTCTTCCAGAGCGGTGGAGCAGGCCGTTTCAAAAAGGGTGTCCAGCAGTTCTTCTTCAATTTCTTTCTTGAAGCGCTTTTCAATGATGGACTTGGGTGTTTTGCCGGGGCGGAAGCCGGGAAGCTTGGCTTTGGCGGCATAGGAATCTACAATGGAGGCGCGGCGCGCAGCCGTGGTTTCTGCAGGAATGGAAGCTTTCAGCGTGGCTGTGCAGTCCGGTTGAATATCAACGTTGATTTCCATAAATAATACGGTCAGTGTTAATTGAAAGTGGTTCTGTTTCAGCTCCGGGATGGCGGCAGCGGTCAAAACACGAGCGGCGACAACTTTAATGAGAGGGTATCTGGAGTGCAAGCTATTGCACAGGAATGACACAATTGCCCTCCTAAGCGCGCACGCGCACGCGATGTAATAGAATACGGGGCAACTGTGTTCTACGCGGAATCACGTCTTGACTATGCAAGAGGAAAAGTCCTTTATATCCCAAGCATTAAGTTCAGCGCTCATGATTCGTCCCGTTTTTTTGTGTGTTTCCTTTCCCTTGATAGCATGTTCGGCTGTTTTGGCCCAGGATGAAACTTCCCTTAACAGAGGCGCCTATGGTTCCGTGATGACTCCGGAACAGGTAATGCGGGAACTGGGGCCGGGCACGGGGCTTCTTCCCGGTGACCAGGCGTATGAGGGGCGGCCTGTGAAGAGCGTTTCCGTGCGGTACAGAAGCACCGGCAAGACCGTGTCCGAAGACCGTCTGAAAAATTTGCTGGCTACGCAGCCGGGCACCAGTTATTCCCCGGAAGTGGTCAACAAGGACTTGGAACGGTTGTTGGAAAGCGGTCTGGTAGGCGGCAATACAACAGTAGCCGTGGAGCCTTCCGGCGACGGCGTGGCGGTGGTGTTTGAAATGGCGGCCCAGAATCTGCTGGGCGGCGTGGGGTTCCGCGGCAATACTGCGTTCGACAACAGGGACCTCTCCGAGGAATGCGGGCTGAAGGGGGGGGAAGCTCTCAGCGACAAGGCCCTGAGCAGCGCTATTGCCAAGCTGCGCACTTATTACCAGGAAGCCCGGTATCCGGATGTACGTGTTTCCTATTTTTACCAGAAAACGGAACGGCCCGGCTTTGTGGATGTGGTCTTCGACATTAACGAAGGAAAAAAGGCCAATATTATCAAGATTGACTTTGTGGGCAATGAACACATCAGCGCCAAGGATCTCCGACAGGTGATGAAAACCAAGGAGAAGGGCTGGTTGACCTGGATTACCAAATCCGGACGCATTGACCGTGAACAAGTGGAGGACGATCTGGCGGAATTGGTGACTTATTACCGCAATAAAGGTTATCTGCGCGTCAAGCTGGACAAGGTGGAATATTTTGACGCCGGCAAAGGCAATGAGCAGAAGCTGACGATGAGAATTACCCTTACCGAGGGGCGCCGCTATAAGGTCAATCAGGTTGCCTTCGGCCCCACCAAGGTGTTTACGGCCCAGGAACTGATTCCCGGCCTGAGCATGTACAACGGGGATACCTATTCCGCCCAGAAAGTGGCCGACGACGTGACGATGATCCGCCGTTATTACGGTTCCCGGGGGTATGCGGACGCCTCCGTGCGTCCGGACATTCAGGAAGTGGGCGTTGATCCCAAGACAGGTTACGGACAAATCAACATCGTGTACCATGTGACGGAAGGTAATCCCTACCGCGTAGGCAATATCCGCCTGACCGGGAATAACCGCACGAAGGATTACGTCATCCGCCAGGAACTTCCCCTCCAGTCCAATGACCCCATGAACGCCGTGGATTTGGATACCGCCCAGAAGCGCCTCCAGAACCTGAACTATTTTGACATGGTGGACGTAGCCCAGGTGGGATCCACGCGACCCGGCTACCGTGATATCAACATCGAGGTGGCGGAAAAACGTACGGGGTCCCTGAATATCGGCGTGGCATTTTCCTCTATTGAAAGCGTTTACCTGTTCGCTGGCATCACCCAGTCCAATTTTGACATGTATGACTGGTCCTCTTTCGTGGGCGGCGGCCAGCGTTTCGCGATTAACGCCCGTGTCGGTTTTGAAACGCAGGATGCCAGTATTTCCTGGGTGGATCCGTGGTTCCTGCACCGCAAGCTGGCCTTCGGGACGGAAATCTTCTACAGCAATTCCACATATTTTTCCGATTATTACGACCAGCAGAATTATGGCTTTGCCATTTCTCTCCGCAAGCCGATCGGGGAACTGGATTACGTGAAACTGGAATACCGCCTGGAACAATACCGTATTGACGCCGAAGGGAACGCCCCTATCTTCTTCTGGCAACAGGACGGAGACTACCTGCGCAGCCATGTGGAACTTTCCTACACCATTGATACCCGCGACGCGCAGATTTTCCCCCGTAAGGGAGGCAAATTTGAAGTGCTGGCCGGTTATTCCGGCCTGGGCGGCGATGTGCATACATACAATTTCGGCGTGAATGGCTCCTATTACTGGAATTTGCGCGGAGACACCATTTTCAGCATTAATGCCGGTGCGGCTACCGTGGATTCCTATGGCAACCACGATGTGCCCATTTTTGAGCGCCTCTACCTCGGCGGGCCATACAACATGCGCGGTTTCCGTTTCCGGGACGTGGCGCCGTACAATCCCGCCCTGAGCGGTGATGAGACGATGGGCGGCCGTTCCTCCTTCTTCTGCCAGTTTGAATATTCTATTCCTGTGATTGAAGAAGTGCGCGTCGCGGTGTTTTATGACATCGGTTTTGTCAACGGAGATTCTTTTGACTTCAGCACGTCCAAAATAGTTTCCGACTACGGGATCGGCCTGCGCCTGAACCTGCCCATCGGTCCGCTGGCAGTGGACTATGCCATTCCGATTCAGAAGAACAACGCCATTGACCGCGGAGGACAATTCCAGTTCTATCTCAATTATTCCTATTAATTACGTTTGATAATTTCTCTACCGTTTGACGACATGAGTAATTTCCGCATTCTTATCCTGGCGTTTCTGGTGGTGGTGCTGGCTGTTCTGGGAATGATTTATGTGAATATTTCTTCAAGAATGGATGTGATTCAGCAACAGCAGCAGATGACCTCCGCTCCGGCACCTGTCAATCCCTCCCCGTATCTTCCGATGCCCACGCAGGCTCCTGCTTCCGCCGTTCAGCCGGTGGTGGTGGCGGATCCTGTAGTGAGCGAGGAACTGGCTCATGTTTCGGCGGAGCTGGAACGGATGAAGAAGGAGAATGAAGAACTGAAGAAGCGCCATGCTCTGGCGGAAGAAGAACGCGATTTGTTGGAACGCCAGAATATGGAAAAGGGAGATCCCCGGCTGCAATGGCTTAATGAAATTAAGGATGCGGAGCAGGTGGGCCGTGTGACGGAATACTACCGTGACGCCAACCTGGTCCTGTTCCAGTCCATCGGCCAGCCTGACTTGAAAGTGGGGCAGGAACTGGGAATCCGCAGACGCGGGAGCATTTTTGTATCCCTGATTATCGACGGAGTTGACCCGGACGGGAAGGTGTTCCAGTCTTACGTGAAGCGTAATACGCTTTTTGATAATAATGACAAGGAACCCATCAAGCCGGGGGATGAAGTCATTGTTCCGCCTGCGAGCTGGCAGGAAAACATGACGGAAGAAGACAAGTCCGGTATGGCTTCTCCCTCCGCCCCCGTCCCCGTGGAAGCTCCCAAACCGGTGATGATTCCCATGGAGCCGTGATGCGGATCCGTATTTAGCCAAGCCAAGTAAAGAGAAGTGCACCTGAGAGAAAGATTGCAATCGGGCGCCGGTCCCAGCCTGTCCTTTGAATTTTTCCCGCCCAAAAACGAGCAGGCAGCGTCGGCCTTGTACCAGACTATCCGTGAACTGGAGCCTTACCGCCCCAGTTTCGTCAGCGTGACGTATGGCGCAGGGGGCTCCACCCGCGAGCTTACCCGCGAAGTGGTGTTGCGCATCCAGCATGAATCCCGTATTCCTACGGTGCCCCACCTTACTTGCGTAGGGCATAGCCGGGAGGAGGTATGGAATATCCTGGACCAATACGCCCGGGCTGGAGTGCGGGCCGTTCTTGCACTTCGGGGAGATCCTCCCCGGGGAGCGAAGGATTACAACCGCGATGCGGATGTTTTTCGCCATGCGGCGGATCTGGTGACGTTTATCCGTGAATATAATGAATCCGGCCGTCACCCGGATCCGGATGGATTCGCCATAGGCGTGGCCGGCTTCCCGGAAGGTCATCCGGCCACTCCCAACCGCCTGCGCGAGATGGATTTCCTGAAAGCCAAGGTGGATGCCGGCGCGGATTATATCTGCACCCAGCTGTTTTTTGACAATCATTCTTTTCTGGATTACCGGGAACGCTGTCTGCTGGCCGGCATCAAGGTGCCTATCCTGGCGGGAATCATGCCTGTGACCAGCCTGTCCGGCATGAACCGCATGGCAGAGCTTTCCGGAGGCACCTGTTTTCCGGCCAGGCTGCTTAAGGCGCTGAAGCGTGCGGGTTCCAATCCGGACGCTATTCAGGAGGTAGGCATCCAATACGCCTCCAGCCAGTGCGCCGAACTGTTGGATTCCGATGTGGACGGCATTCATTTTTATACGCTTAACCAGAGCCGGGCAACGCGGGAAATTTACAGGAATCTGGGACTGAAGGATTCCCTGCAGCTTTTGGGACATGGCGAAGATAAGTAAAAAGCTGATTGATTTGGTTGGGACAACACGGTAGAAACCTCTTCAACATATTATGGATATCAAGGATATTAAACGGGCCATGGACAATATGCCGATGGGCGACGGAAGTGCGTTTGCGGAAATTTCCGTCGGCCCGGCCAAGCATGAACAGTTTTTGGATGAACATTACGGCAAGGTTGCGCTGGTTGTGTTGCTATGCGTCCTTGGGGCTGCCGGATGGATTATTTATAATGGCGTGCAGGATTCCATGGAAAGAAAGGCAGGCGCCGCTCTGGTGGCCGCTATGCCGGAATCCCCGGCAACCGGGGAAATTGCCCTGAACGAACAGGGGCTTCAGCAGGTAGTGGCAGACTTTGACAGTTCCCGCGCCGCAGTCACTGCCTCTTACCTTCAGGCCATTGCCTTGTGGAACGCCGGCAAGGAGGATGAAGGCGTGGCCAAAATGAAAGCTTTTATTGATTCCGCTCCCACGGAGGAATGGAAAGCCCAGGCTTCCGTTACCCTGGCCTGCCGTCTGATGAACCGGGGGAAGGCGGATGAGGCGGAAGGGCTGTTCCGTTCCGTGGTGGATGCGGGAGATCCTACTTTTTCCGGTTTTGCTACCATGTGCCTGGGAGACATTGCCCGGGCTAAGAAAGACAATGCCGCCGCAGGCGCCTTTTACCGTGAACTGGCGGAGAAATTTCCGTCCAGTGCATTTGCCTTGCAGAGCGGAGGCTACCTGCTGCGCAAGAGCCTGTTTGATATTCAGAGTCCCGTTCGTATTGAGCCCGCAGTAGAACAGAAATAATCCATGCGGGCGTTTCCGAAGTTTTCTGGAGGATGAACGCTTTTTCCATCCGCATGTCTGTTTTCTTACAGTGCATGCGGATTTCCGTATTCAGGAACGCCGGAACAGGGGATAATGAAAAGCCTGCTGCGCGCGTAGCTGTTATGATTCCGGGGACTCCGTTCAGGACTGTGACATATTTAAACAAATCATCAAGGGATTCCGCGCTTACCGGATGTAACCGGGCTGCCGGTGTTAATCCTTATTTTTTATCTCATGAACAGGCATATTAAATCATTCTGGCTTCTTCCCCTGGCGGGAATGACGCTTTCTTTCATGCCGTCCTGCACGACGGACAGCTACGGGAACAGTTCCGTAACGCCCGGTGGAGCCGCCGCCATCGGTGTGGGGGCGCTGGCTGCCGGCGCCGCTATTGGGGCGGCTGTCCAGCATGACCGCGACAAGGACAGGTACCGCAATGACTGGCGCCACCATAATCCTCCTCCTCCGCCTCCCCGTCCGCCTCATCGACCTCAATGGCGGAGGTAAGAAGGGAGCGTGCGTGTAAGGGCGGCGATATTTTGGTTCGGCAGGGGGCCGGGAGGCGACGCGTTTTTCCGGTCTGCCCCTTTGCTGAAATCTCAGACCCGCCGTATGCCGCGGAGCGCCCAGGTCATGCGTTGTCTGGCGCTTTCCGGATCATTGAGGATAGAACCCAGCAAGTCGAGAACGGGCCGAGCTGCTTTGGGGTCGTGCACTTGGAGCTGTCCGGAAAGGATAAAGGGGGCTCCCCCGCAGCAGACAAGGTAAATGAGGATGTTCATGGGGTCTCCCATGAGCACGGATCCTTCCTGCTGGGCTTCCCGTATGGTTTCCAGCAGCACAAGGGGATGGCGCGTATGGATTCCTGAAATGAAACGGATGGCCGCCTGTTCCCCTGCCAGGGCGTCCAGAACCAGCTGGGCAATGAATTGGCCGTGACGCAGCAGGAACTCCATGACGTCTCCCAGGATGGCTTCCAGTTTTTCAAAGGCCGGAAGATGAATGTTGGCGTGGGTCCTGATGCCGGTGAACAGAGGTTCGTACCAGCGTTCCAGAAGCTCGGTCAGAAAAGCTTCCCGGTTGCCGAAGTGATAGACAAAGCTCCCTGTATTGGTGCCGGCCCGCAGGGACAGGCCGCGAACGGTAAGGGCGCGCAGCCCGGATTCCCCGACAATCATGGCACCCGTATTGAGCAGGTGCTCTCTGGTGGATTTCCGTTTGGGCATGAAGGTGAAGCTTGAACCTCCATGTGTGCCCCTTATCGGCCTGCAAGGCAAGGACTCGTTATGTCTGTTGCTGTAAAAAGCGGAACCGGGGCTCATCCTCTCCCCGGTCCCGCCGCCGGAGTCCTGAATGAATTAGGAGGTTGCTTTCAATTCCTTTCGCCGGGAGGCAATCCAGCGGGAGAAGAGTTTGGCCGTGGCCGGAATGATAAGCAGGTTCAGGATGGTGGCTGTCACCAGCCCTCCGAACTGGACGATGGCCAGGGGGCCGAGCAGTTCGCCTCCGGGCTGGTCAATGGCCCAGATCAGCGGGAGCAGCCCCAGCACGGTAGTCAGGGAAGTCATGATGATGGGGACCACGCGTTCCAGAGAACCTTCCCGTATGGCTTCCGCGGGTTCCATCTCCTGATGTTCCAGGGCCCGGTATCTGTTGAGCAGAATCAGGCCGCTGCGGATGGCGAAGCCGATGACGGTCACGAATCCCACAATGGAAGCCACGGAAAGAATGGGAGGAATGTAAGTTCCTCCAAACAGTGAGGACAGCGTACCGGGGGAGGCAAGGAAGACGGCTACGATGCCGCCCACCAGGCACAGCGGTATGTTCACCAGAGTCAGCATGGCGCGCCGGACGCTTCCCAGTGCGGAGGAAAGGAGCAGCACGATGAGCACCATGACGATGGTGCCCAGGACGTAAAGCCGTTGTGATGCGGATGCCCGTGCTTTGATAGTGCCGTCATAGTCTACGGTACAGCCCATGGCGTTCATTACCGGGTCCAATTGTTCCCGACAGGCTTTCGCGAGGTCTCCCAGGTTGGAATTGGGGGAGGGATTGCAGGAAATCATGGCTTTCCGCATGGTGTTGTCCCTCAGGATGAGGTTGGAAACTTCCTCCCGGTATACCTGTGCCACGTCGTCCAGGCGCACGGTTTTTTTATTGGGGGAAATGAGTTCCAGGTTTTTGACATCTTCCATGGACGTTTTAAGTCTGGGGTCAATGCGCAGGACAATGTTCCAATGGTCCTGGTTTTTGATGACTTCTCCCAGTTTCTGTCCGTTCATGGCCGTGGAAACCTGTTCCGCAGCATTCGCCATGGTCAGGCCGTAGGAAGCCAGGGCTTCCTGATTGTATTGCACGCGAATGGTATCCACCATAATTTCCCGGTTGGCGCGTGCATCCGCCACTTCCGGCATGTTCTCCAGAATTTCCTTGGCTTTCCGTGCCGCCAGGCGGAGCTGGGGCAGCTCTGTGCCGTAAATGTTGATGGCGATTTCCGAGTTGGAGCCGGACAGAGCGGAACTGATGCGATGGGCCAGCGGATAGCCGATCATGGAGCTGGTGCCGGGGATGCCGTCAATGCATTTCTTGATGGCGGCACGCAATTCTTTCTGGTCTTTCTTCAGATCCACGCGCACGAGCAGCTCGGAGGCGCTGACGGGTTCTGCGTGTTCGTCGTTTTCCGCGCGTCCCGTGCGCTGGGTGACACTGAGAACCCCCGGAATCTGTTCAATATCTTTCATCACTTTCCGGGAGATGCGCTCCGTTTCATCCAGGGAAGTTCCCGGCACCGTGCTGACGAAGACTGTGTAGCAATCCTCGTTGAACGGCGGCAGGAAACTGGTTCCGAACGTGGAACCCAGCCACAGGGCCAGCAGCGTAATGGCCGTCATGATGGCGCAGACCGTTTTGGAAAAGCGCAGGCAGAATTCCAGGATGGGGGCATAAATGCGTTTAATGAGGCGGGAGCTGAAGGAATCCCCGCTTTCCAGAGTAGCGGCGTTTTTGCTTTTCTTGAACCATATGTAACAGAGAACCGGAGTGATGGTGACAGCTACAATAAGGGAAGAAAGCAGGGCCAGCATGTAGGAGATCCCCAGGGGCCGGAAAAACTGGCCTTCCAGACCGGACAGGAAGAGCACCGGAGTGAATACCAGCAGGATGATGACGGAGGAGAAGGAAATGGAGCCTACGATTTCGCTCTTGGCTTTCATCAGAACCTCATACTTGCTCTTGCGCTTATCTTTCGGCAGGGCGGCGTTCCTGTTCAGGTGCCTCCAGGCTATTTCCACGAAAATAATGGCGTTGTCCACCACGTCTCCCACGGCTACGGCAAGGCCGCCCAGGGTCATGATGTTGATGGCCAGCCCGAAGACGGGGAACATCATCAACCCGAACAGGATGGACAGGGGCATGGAAATCAGCGTGATGATGGCCGTGCGAAGGTTCAGCAGCGTCAGGAAGATGACGATCATGACCACCGCTCCGGCAATGAGGAGGGTTTCCGTGCCGTTATCCAGGGACATTTCAATGAAATCCGCCTGCCGATAGGCTGCGGTGTGCAGTTTCATTCCCTTGGGAAGCTGGCTCTGGCTGAATTCCCTGACGGCTGCATCCACGGCCTGTGTCAGGGCCAGCGTATTGGCTCCCGGCACCTTCTGCACGGAAAGCACCACGGCGTCGTCCCCCATAAATCCGGCATCTCCCCGCCGCGGCGCACCGTCTATCTTGACTTCCGCCACATCCTGGAGCCGGAGTATTCCGGAGGCATGGTCCGGAACCAGGGCGCGGTTGAGCTGTTCAATATTGGCGGTGCGGGTATCCTGCTGGATGGGGAGTTCCTGCCCGGCTACATCCTCCAGATACCCTGCGGGGACGGAAGATTGGGATTCCTGAATAGCCGTTTTCAGGCTGGAAAGGTCCACCCCGGCCAGTTTGAGCTTGTTGGGCTCATAAATCACCTGGTATTCCGGCAGACGCCCGCCCAGCACCGTGACCTGCCCCACCCCGGGAATGGCCAGCAGGCGCGTGCGCAGCTTGTATTCCGCCAGTTGCCTCATGTCCAGCTGGGAGGTATCCTTGTCTCCAGTCAGGGCGATGAGCATGATTTCCCCCGTTATGGAGACGATGGGGGCCAGCTCCGGGGATGTCCCTTCCGGCAGGGATTCCCGGACTGCTCCAAGACGTTCCGTTACAATCTGCCGGGCCTGGTAGATATCTTTGTTCCAGTCGAAATCCACCCATACGAAGGAAAGCCCGCTGCCGGAGGAGGAGCGGACGCCTTTGACTCCGGCGGTTCCGTTCATGGCGGACTCAATGGGAATGGTGATGTATTGTTCCACTTCTTCCGCAGTAAGGCCGGGGGCTTCCGTCTGGATGGTGACACGCGGGACCTTCAGTTCCGGGAATACGTCCACGGGAATGTTCTTCACCACGAAAATGCTGATGATTGCCAGCGCAATCGTCAGCAGGATCACAGTAATCCTGTTGTTCAGGCAGAATGAAATGAGAAAGTTCATGGATTCTGATTGCTGAATACCTAAGATTCAAGGGTTTATTCCAAGGAAATTCGGGGTATTTATTCCTTAATCTTTTATTTTGTACATCGTTTAGTGTTCTCCTTCGTGGAACTGGCCGTCCGCGTGGAAGTGCCCGGCTGCTTTTTTGCTTCCGGCCTCTCCGGTGGGCAGGATGTATTTCAACTCATACCCGCCCTTGGTGACGATGGTCTGTCCCGGCATCAGCCCCTTGACGGGAGTTTTTCCCTGACGGGAAGGCAGTGTTTCCACTTTTTTCATGACAAATGTGTCGTTTCCCGCCTTGATGAAAACCACGTCGTTCACCCCTACCTTGACGACGGCGCTGTTGGGGACGGGAATGAAGCCCTCCGCGGCGGCGTCATGGGAGTACAGATCCAACCGGGCCAGCTGGCCGGCATGCGTCCCTTCCGGTATGCGGTCCGGGGTAAAATACAGGGCCCGGGACTGGGTGGCGGGATCTACCTGTTCGGCCACCCTCAGGGAGCCGTTCAGCAGTTCCGTGTTTTTACCGCTGGTCAGGGCCAGCCGGGCTTTTGCATAATGGACGGGATCCGTCCCATAAATGGTCGTGGTAAATTCCAGATCCCCTTTATTGGTCATGACGAGGGCAGGCGCGCCCTGTTCTCCCCAGGCCCCTTGGGTCATGTTCACGGACTGAACGGAACCATCCGCCGCTGCGTATATGTAAAGAAGGTTATTTTTCAATACGCCGGACTCCATCACCAGTTTCAATTTATTGTTGCTGGCGTTCAGGGCAGCCCGGAGGCTGTGGATTTCCGCCTCTTTGAATTGGATGGAAGTATTCAGTTCGCTGTTGCGGATGCCGATTTTTTCCAACTGGGCCCGGCGTTCCCTGAGGGTTCCGAGTTCTGCTGCGGCACGGTCCAGCGCGGCCCTGGCCTGGGAGGCGTTTCCTTCCATTTCCACAATATCCGGGGATGCCAGCGTGTACAGCAGTTCCCCTTTGCGCACTTGTTGTGCGGATTTGACGTTGAATGTCACGCGCCCTGCGGCGGGAAGGGCGTATGTGGTTACCGCATGGGGAGGAATGACCATCTGCCCGTGAAGGGTTTTCGCCGCTCCGTGGGAGGTTTCCTCCACTTTCTCAAAGCGCATGTCCAGAGAATGGCGCGCTTTTTCATCCACATGCACGGGAATCATATCCCCCGGTTGGCTGGAATTTTTTTCCGCAGACTCTTCGCGTTCATGATCGCCCGTGCATGCTTCCCCTTCCGCGTGCTGGTGACCTTCCAGTTCATGGTCGCCTGTGCAGACGGCTCCGTCCGCATGCCTGTGTTCTTCGTGGGCGTGCCCCTGAGTACAGGTTTCCCCTGCCTTGTGCTGATGGTCGTCATGGCCGTGATCCGCCGTGCAGGCGGAACCGTCCTCGTGTTTGTGTTCCGCTGGGGCAGGCTGTCCTCCGCGTGCGGAATGGAGACAGAAAGCAGGAGCCAGTCCCAGCATGATGGAAAAATAAAGATGTTTCATATTCATTAAAGATGGTGGAGGGTTGATGTGGATTAAAGGTTGGCGTGGGTGAGGTAGCGGAGCTGGGCCTGAACGGCCAGAAGCTTGTCCAGATTGTCCAGGAAAGCCAGGCGGCTTTCGTAAAGCTGGTGGCGGTTTTCCGCCAGTTCCAGCAGGGATGCTTCCCCAATGCCGTGCAGCTTTTCCATGATCCGGACGGAGGCGGCGAAGGATTCCATGCGCTGGAGTTCCGTGCGGCAGTGGCGGAGCGCCATCTGCTGGCTTGCGTCAAGCTGGCGGGCGTTGAATAATTCCGTTTTCCAAAGCTGGATGGTTTCCTGTCTGGACAAGTCCCGTGTGCCTCGGGCTTCCGCAATAGCCTTGCGGTTGCGGTTCCAAAGGGGAAGATTGAACCCTATTTCTCCGCCTACTTCCTTTTCTCCTTCGTCGCGGGTGAAGGAGGGGCCGAGCTCCAGTTCCGGGTACTGCCGGCGGATTTCCGTTTTGAATAATGTCTCCGTGGTGGCGTAAGTCGCCAGTTGTGCCTTGATTTTTGGAGAGGCGGTCAAGGCTGAAGGGCCGGGAGCCGGTACGGCGGCGGGAAGCTGGAAACTCTGTTTCGTCAGGAAACCGAGTTTCCGCACCGCAGAAGGATGCAGGCCCATCAGCTTGACGAGTTCCATCTTCTGCTCCAATTCCGTTTCCGTCACGGTTTGGAGTTCCCGGATAGCGTCATTCATCCGCTGGGAGGCTACCTGCCGAGAGGAAAAATCCACTTCCCCCGCGCCGATAAGCTGTTCAATCATGCCGTTTTCCCGTCGGATGGCATCCAGCCGTTCCCGGATGACCGTCTTGCGGTGCTGGGTAACGGCCAGTTTGCTCCATGCCTGGTCCAGGGAACTGAGAAAATCCAGTTCAGCCTGGCGGAGGGTCCAGAAGTCGGCCTCCTTGTATTGTTCCGCCACTTTTTTTTCCAGGGCGGGTAGGCCGGTTACGGGAATGGTGAAGCCCAGGCTGCCGGACATGTTGACCGTATTTTCCTGGAGGACTTGTTCAATATCCCAGGAAAAGGAGGGATCGTTCCACCAGCCCGATTGCCTGGCTACTTCATTGCTGGAAGCCAGTTTCAGCCGGGCTTTGTTCAGATCCGGATTCATGACCAGGCCGATCTGGCGAGCCTGGTTCTGAGTGATTGAGGTAGGGGAATCTACGCGGGACGCCTCTTTCCAGGAGGCTTCCTCCGCGTTCAGGTCGATAGGCGCGCTGTGGTAGACGCTGCATGAGCTGAGCAGGGCTGCCAGGCCTATTCCGGCGAAGAATGGTGTGGATTTCATGATGGAAAAGATAATAAAAACAGTTCGGTCCAATCAGGTTTGGACAATGCGGCGAATAATTCCGCAGACACAAATAAAAGCGGCCGCCGTATTAAAGGCAGCGTACCGCAGGAAACGCCCTTAAGGACGTTTCTGAAAAAGAGCCGTTAAATCAGCAGGGGAAGTTGAAAGCCTTCATGCGTCGGGCCGGTGTTCCTGAAGGGGTCAGGGGGAACCGGTGTTGCGGAATCCGATGTTTGGCTTATTAAAAGAAGAGGCCGGGCCAGATGGTGGAAATCCGGCAATGTCTGCCAGATGATATAAGGCTGGGGCAGAGGTGCATGAGGAACGGGAACCGTCAGATCATTAATCTCCAGTTGCCGGTGTTCGCAGAGGTGCCCGGCCAAAGGGCTGGAAGAGCCGGTGCGGGGCGCATCGTCCCCGTGGCATTCGCAGGGGGAGGCATCCTGATGGCAGGAACAGGAAAAAATGAAAATTTCTTCATGGCACGGGCACACGGAAACCATACCCGTTCCGCCTACGACGACCAGCAGAAGGGTGAGCAGCATGATGCCGGTGCGCAATGCTCTAACCATGGTATGCCGCGAATCCTAGAAAGGAGCCGTGAAAGCGTCAAGAGCAAAAGTGGCGGATGTCTGAACCCTGAAGGAAAGGCCGTTATTTTTCCGCCGCTTTGCGGAGCAGGTCCACAGTGTGTTCAAAAGCTACGCCGCGGACATCAATGATCCGGGAGTTTTCCGCGATTGCTCCGGTGATTTCCTCCCGGAATTTACCGGACTGTTCTTCCGTGAGCAGGTTTTTGGAGCTCAGGGAGCGCGTGATGAGCTGGAGGACGTACCCTGTTTCCACGAAAGACTGGCGTCCCACGGCTTTCTTCATGGCTTCCATGAATTCCGGGGCATGTTCGGGCGGCAGGCCGGCCACGGCCTTTTCATAAGCACGGATGAAGGAATCCACCGGGGCTTTGGAAACTTCCGTCTTGGTGAGGTCAAAGCTGGATTGATAAGCGAGAGCTCCTTCTTCCGCCAGTTGAAGGGCGTTTTTCCCGAATTTGTTGACGGCAGTCATATCCGCTCCTTTTTCCAGCAGCAGGGCCGCCACCTGGAAATTGCCGCGCATGGCTGCCAGCATGAGGGGCGTAAAGCCGTTGCCCTCCCGGTTGTTGATGTCTGCGTTCCTTTCAATCAGCATGTCGGACAGGCGGTCCAGCCCGCTCCAGGAAGCCCAGTGCAGCGCGGTCCACCCGTCCTTGTCCTTCCGGTCGATTTCCACGCGGGGGTCTTCCAGAAGCCGGTCCAGATAGGGGGCCCGAGTGGCTTCCAGCTTCAGCGTGGTCTCAATGTTGTTGTAGTTGGCGTAGCATACCCACATGACAGGAGTTCTGCCATGGGGATCCGTCATGTTGACAAAAGCCTTTCCTTCTGCCGCAGCCAGTTCTTCCCCTTCCTTCAGGGTTTGTTCGAATTCCTTCATTCCCTTGACTCGGGCTTCCTTCTCCTCCTGTTCGGAGGAAGCGTTGACTTCTTTGGCCTCCGCTTTCTTCATTACGGTGATAAGGTCCAGGGCCGGGTTGGGATCTCCGGAGAAAGATTTGGAGACCAACAGGCTGAGACCGCCGAGGAGGGAGCTGAAAGCTACCAGGATGAGGGAATCCACAATGATGTTGCGCGTGTGCTGGTTCATGGTCTCGTAAGGTCAGGAGTTGGCTTCCGTAAGTTCTTCCGCCGTCAGGGCGGGATCCGTTTCCGCTTCAATGGCGCTGATGGGTGGCGATGCCGCGTCTTCCTCGGGATGGTCCGAGGTGATGGTCCTGCGGGTCATGATAATGGCGATGGGGCTGATTACGGCCATGGCCAGGTAAATGGTCCACATGAATTCCGGGGAGTCCCAGAAGCCGATGTGCCCGGTATCCATCTTGGCGCAGATGCCGTCATAGCAGAGGTAGGCGACGAGCAGGCCGCCGATGATGCCATTGATGGGTTTGGCGATGAACATGGGAAGCGCCGCCAGAGACATGTAGGAAGCCACTTTGTCTTTCGGAGCTACCCGCGCCACATATTCGGAGAAGCGGGGAGAGAAGAGCAGTTCCCCGAATGCGAATACCAAGATCTGCGCCACAATGGCTACCAGATACACCTGGGAGCGCGTTTCGATGCCGGGCACCAGGTAGTACCATTCAATGGGAATGGCCATGAAAACGAGAGAGAAAGCGGAGATGGACATGCCCGCAATCATGAGGCCAACGGTAGAGAAGCGGCCCAGCACCGGAATGAGCAGGATGAGGCCGGAGACGATGATGGCCGGGTTGACGGCATTGATGGAGCCTATGGCGAAATCGTCATATAGCGTCCGCACGTAGTATTTGGGCATCACCAGGAATTGCAGCGTGAAAACGATGCGCACGCCCATGGTCAGCACCAGGAAGAGGATAAGTTTGCGGAAGGCGGATTCCTTCCATACCTCCATGAAGAGCTGGAGAGGTCTGCGGAGGGGGGCATTGATGTTCGCCTCCCGTTCGCTGGGTTCCGCGTAGTTGTCTTCATTAATAAAACGGGTGGTGATGCAGCCCAGCAGCACCATCAGCGTTCCGAAGTTGATGATCCAGTACCCGCCGTCCACGGCGCCGAAGTGCTTGCGGAAAAATTCAATCAGGAACACGTTCGCAATGACGGCGGAAATGTTCATCAGCAGGTAGTAGATATTGAAGCCCGTGGAACGCGCTTTCAGCGGGGTGAAGCGCCGGATGGAAGTCTGGATGACGGGGGACATGAACGCCGTGCCGAAGGACATAATCAGAATGCCCGCCATGACGGCCAGCCTTCCGGAGTCCACGGTCGGGCTGAGGTCCGGACCGAAGCCCATGATAAGGCGCCCGGCAATGAGGATGATGAAGCCGATTAGGTAAGTGCGCCGTATGCCGATGATGTCGCAGATGGAACCCACCGCGAAGACGAAGGCGGAGATGAAAAGGGTGTACAGGCCTACCCAGAGGGCGGCGTCCGCATCGTTGAAGCTACAATAGTCCGTCAGGTAGAGGACGAATACCGTGATCATGGAAAAATAGGCCATTCCGTCGAAGAACTGGACGACGTTGGTAAGCCAGAAATCCTTGGATACGGTTTTCAGTATTTTGAATTCCGAAAAATATTTGAGGATGGGGTTTGCGGACTCATTCATGGAGAGATGGAAGTGGTAAGGAAAAGTTGACGACGGTGAAAGAGTGGGTTACACGCATCCCCGTTTCAAGATTTTTTTCTCCCGAAGGCCGGTTTGACCGGAAAAATGCGCTTCACCGCCAGGAAACCCCCTCTATCTGGGCAAAATACGCCGGAAGCCTGCCACGTGGCACCATGACAGCGCTTTCAGGCATTGTTCCACAGCCATGGCGTCCGAAGGCAGCACGGGCCACAGCCCGGCTTCCTTCAGCCCTGATTTGGCTATTTCCGCCGCTTTCCATTCGCGGAACTGGGTGGGAAGGGCGGAGAAAGTGAAAAAGGCCCAGCAGGCCAGCCCGATGGCCAGCGCGATCTGGAATTTCAACAGTCCGGCCGCCAGCATTCCCAGCAGGATAAGAGCTGTGAAAAAGGGAATCATCGTGGCGCGCGCAGAGGCGGTTTTGCGGGCTTTTGCCGCCTCCGGGTCTTCCCGGACCAGGCTGCTCATGGCCCAGGTATGGGCTACGCAGGCCAGCCGGCCTGCGGTCACCTTGCCTTCCCATGCCGGAGGAAGGCTGATGAATCCGTTTTCATCCACTCCGGGAAACCGGGCTTTCTCCAGTTTCCGTTGGCGTTTTTCCGCACCGTCCAGGCGGTGGATTAATCCCGCTGGGCCGGGGAAACCGGGCAGTTCCCGGGATTCGTAGGTGCGCAGGGGAATGATGCCTTTGGTGAAACGCAGCGCGGCAATGACACCGAGCACGACCACGGAAAGGAAAATCACTACTGCGAATAGCATAGACGGCTTTTTCTCATATGCCCGTGTGTCCGTCAATCTCTCCGGCTGGCATGAAGCCGTCCTTCCCGGCCAACAGCCGGGTGCGGATGCGGACATCGTTTTTTCCTTTTTTTCCCGCCCGGAACGCTTGGAAAACGGTGGAATGGCGCTTATGTCGGAATGATCTGCGGTTTCGGGTGTTCCTCTGGGCGGGCACAACATTCCGGCATGGATTTTCTTCATGTCGGAGGCGCTGGATTTGGGTTGATTTTCCGGCGTTTTTCATGTAATGGCTGACCGCAATGGTCCATATTCGGGAATGCATGAGGAGGTGGCTGCCGTTTGTCATAATGGCGGCTTCCCTGGGTGTGTCTCCCGCCCAGGATGTGGCGAGCCCCGATGCCGCAGATCTGGATTTGGACCTGGTCAAACTGAAAAGTGGCCCCAAGGGCAGACAGAGGGAGGCCATGAGGAAGGTCCTCCTGCTTGTGCATCTGAAGCAAAAGGAAACGTGGCTGGCGGAATCCACGGGGGATGAGGCCGTGCATCTGGCGGCGGAGATTTCCTTCCGCCGGTATTTGGCTTCAGTAGATATGGACGGATGCCCGGAGGAATTCAGGCGCGCTTTCCTGCGGTATGCAAAGCTCCTGAATTCCTTTGAAGAAAAAGATTTGAACAGTGTCGCGGATTTTCCTGCGGTCCCTTTGCAGGCTGCCGGAAGGGAACTGTTCCGGGTGTTGCTTACTTACCGTCTGGAACCGGAGCATCTGCTGGAGGAAATGAAAGCGATGGTGGATGAGGAAATTGAGGGGAAAGAGGAGCTGTCTGCAGGGCAGATGATGGATATTGTCCGGGGAATGCGGGAAGCCCTGCAATCCGGAAGCCGCCCCTTTCCAGCGGAAAGGCCTCCGGAAGACAGGGTTTCCGGGATGTAGCGGCTTTTCATGGATGGCATGCCGGTACCGTGAGGAATCTTGTGGAGGCATGCCGGAAGTCCGCTCCGGCTATTCCGGAAGGAAAATGGATTAAGACGGCTGTACGTCAGGGTTTCCAGGCGGCGGCCATCAGAGTCTGGAAATGGGGCGGGTCCGGCTCCCTGTCCACAATATCCGTGTGGATGTTCCGGAATCCCGCTTCCTTCAGCATGCTTTCCAGGGCGGCGGGCGTGAAGCCCAGCCAGCGGTCCGCGTAAAGTTCACGGGCTTCCTCCTGTCCATGCTGGAGCAGATCCAGCACCACCAGGCAACCGCCGGATTTCAGGATATCCCACGCAGCTTCCAGCGCTCTGGACGGTTTTTGCGCATGGTGCAGGGCCTGGCTGAGCAGGGCCAGATCCACCGTGCCGGGTTTAATGGGCGGCGCTTCGATGTCGCCCAGGCGGTATTCCAGATTGTCCAGCCCGTGTTTGCGCGCCAGCTCCTGCCCCAGCTCCACCATGCTGGGGGAGTTGTCCACGGCGATCACCTGTTTGGCGCTGGGGGAGATGAGCTGGGAAACGAAACCTTCCCCGGCTCCCAGGTCCGCCACTACGTCATAGTTCAGAATGCGGAGGAGAGCTCCGGCCAGCGCTTTCCAGGAACGGCCTGGCGCGTAGTTCTTGCCCAGACGGCACACTACTTCGTCAAAATAGGCCTGGGTGCGGTTTTTGCGCTTGTCCAGGATAACCTGAAGGGCTTTTTTATCCGTTTCCGCCTCCGGCAATTCCTCGCAGGCTTTCAGGGCTACGTTGTGCAGATCGCCTGCCAGGGAAAGAGTGTAAAAGACGTTTTTGCCGGAACGGGCGTCCTCCACCACCCCTTCCTGCCGGAGCTGGGCCAGCTGGGTGGAGATGCGGCTTTGCCCCATGCCGAGAATTTCCTGAAGTTCCGCGACGCTCAGGGATTCTTCATTCAGAACGTTGATAATGCGCAGGCGGGTGGGATCTGCCAGGAGTTTGAGCGTTTTTAGGGTTGACTTCATAGCGGAATAATATATCAACACATCGAGATTTATCGATATGAGTAGAAACACCCCTCACATCTTTACGTCGGAATCCGTTGGAGAAGGCCATCCGGACAAGGTGGCCGACTACATTTCCGACTCTATTTTAGACGCCTGCCTGGCTCAAGACAAAACTAGCCGCGTTGCATGTGAAACGTTGGTGAAGAGCAATATGGTCATCATTGCCGGAGAGCTGACGACCAAGGCGGTGATCGATCCGGAAAAAATCGCCCGCCAGGCCATTCGGGAGATCGGGTACTGCAACAGGCAGGACGACGACGTTTTCCATGCGGATACCGTCTTTTTCACGAATCTGCTCACGGAACAGTCCCCGGATATTGCCCAGGGGGTGGACGCCCGGGAGGCAGAGGGCAAGGGCCATGCGGAGCAGGGCGCCGGAGACCAGGGCATTATGTTCGGCTTCGCAACGAATGAGACGCCGGAGCTGCTTCCGGCCCCCATCGTGTTTGCGCACAAACTGCTCATTGAGCTGGCCAGGAGGCGCAAACGCGGGCATGTGGACTGGCTGCGTCCGGACTGCAAGTCCCAGGTGGCTGTGGCCTATGACGAAGACGGGCGTCCCGCGCATATTGAAAACGTAGTTATTTCCACCCAGCACACGGAAGACGTGGACCATGACACGATTTACTCATATTGCGTCAAACTCATTAAAAATGTGCTTCCTGCGGAGCTTCTGGATGAGAGGACGGAATATTTCATCAACCCCACCGGGAAATTCGTCGTGGGCGGTCCCCACGGGGATTCCGGCCTGACGGGCCGCAAAATTATTGTGGACACGTACGGCGGCATGGGACGCCACGGCGGCGGAGCCTTTTCCGGAAAAGACCCGTCCAAGGTGGACCGTTCCGCCGCGTATATGTGCCGCTGGGTTGCCAAGCACATTGTGGCTGCCGGACTGGCGGATAAATGTGAATTGCAGGTGGCTTACGCCATCGGCTACCCCGCTCCGGTTTCCATCCGGGTGGATACGTTCGGTACCGGGAAGGTGGAGGAAATATCCATTGAAAATGCGCTGGAAAACATCTTTTCCTTCAAGCCTGCGGATATGGTGGAACAGCTGAACCTGCTTCGGCCTATTTACCGGAAGACGACGCACTACGGGCATTTCACCAATCCGGAGCTGCCCTGGGAACAGCTGGACGAAACGCGCCTGGCCTCCCTGAAACAACTTCTTCATTAATTCCTACGACAACGCTTACAGACATGTTTTCAGAAACGGAACAATACAAGGTGCGCGATATCGGCCTGGCGGATTTCGGACGCAGGGAACTGGATATTGCGGAGCATGAGATGCCCGGCCTGATGGCCGTGCGTGAAAAGTACGCTGCAGCCAGGCCCCTGGAGGGCGTGCGCATCATGGGCTCCCTGCACATGACGGTGCAGACGGCCGTGCTGATAGAAACGCTGACGGCTCTGGGCGCTTCCGTCCGCTGGGCGAGCTGCAACATTTTCTCCACCCAGGACCACGCCGCCGCCGCCATCGCCAAATCCGGTACCCCCGTCTTCGCCTGGAAGGGGGAAACGCTGCGGGAATACTGGGACTGCACGTGGAAGGCCATGAACTTTCCGGACGGGCTGGGGCCGCAGCTGATTGTGGACGACGGCGGAGACGCTACCCTGCTTATCCACCGCGGGTATGAAATGGAGGAAGGCTCCGACTGGGTGGATACCCCGTCGGAATCGGAAGAAGAGGAAGTCGTCAAGGCCCTGTTGAAAAAAATTGCCGCGGCGACTCCGGGCATTTTCCATCGCTGGCTTCCCGAGCTGAAGGGCGTTTCCGAGGAAACGACCACCGGCGTGCACCGCCTGTACCAGATGCAGGCCGCCGGCCGTCTGCTGATTCCGGCCATCAACGTAAACGATTCCGTAACCAAGTCCAAGTTTGACAACCTGTACGGCTGCCGTGAGTCCCTTGTGGACGGCATCAAGCGGGCCACGGACGTGATGGTTGCCGGAAAGGTGGCCGTCGTCTGCGGCTACGGGGACGTAGGCAAGGGCTGCGCCCAGTCCCTGCGCGGCATGGGAGCCCAGGTGGTTGTGACGGAAATAGACCCCATCTGCGCTCTTCAGGCAGCCATGGAAGGTTACCGCGTACTGACGGTGGAAGACACGCTGGGCTGGGCGGATATTTACGTGACCACTACGGGAAACTGCAACATCATCCGCATCGAACACATGGAAAAAATGAAGGACCAGGCCATTGTCTGCAACATCGGCCACTTCGACAATGAAATCCAGGTACACAAGCTCCAGACGTATCCCGGCATCAGGCATCTTAACATCAAGCCGCAGGTGGACCGCTACACGTTCCCGTCCGGCAACAGCCTGTATCTTCTGGCGGAAGGCCGCCTGGTCAACCTGGGCTGCGCTACGGGCCATCCCAGCTTCGTGATGTCCAACAGCTTCGCCAACCAGGTGCTGGCCCAGCTGGAACTGTGGAATACTCGTAAAGACCGTTCCGTGGGCGTGGAAGTGCTGCCCAAGGTGCTGGATGAGGAAGTGGCGCGGCTGCACCTCGCCAAGATAGGGTGCAAGCTGACTGTCCTGCGTCCGGAGCAGGCGGACTACATCGGCGTTCCGGTGGAAGGTCCTTACAAGCCGGACTTTTACAGGTATTAACCTTGTCAAGGTTTTCTTTTCCTGGCCGTTCCGCGCAGGCCTGTCCGGCGGAACGGCTTTTTTGTTTTCCCGATGATGGAGGGAAGCAGGATAACGGTATGTTTATTTTTTTTTCCTGTTTTTTATGCAGGTTCCCTGCTGTTAGTGAAAAAAAGGAAAACTTTTTATCCGGTCTTTAATGTTCAAATACCTTTGCAGCAGGCAAAACGGGAGCAATCTTGGAATGCTGACCAGCCAGAGCCTCGGCCTGCATTGCAGAATGTTCCAAAACCATTTGAGTTTGGAAAGAAGGCTGTTATCGAATGAAGCATAGGGGAAGAGCAGGAGCCTTCTCTGTTCCGCCTGAATCAGCCTCATCAGGCGATCGGCGGCCTGGTATGTTATTTCCCCGGACTTATGCTTTCCGTATACCTCTTTCATGATCATTATCCAGGTTGTTATCAGGAATTCCGATCTCTTGATCAGGATTGTCCTGGGGTTCCCGCTCTTAAAATTGCAGATATTACTGTTGTGTCTCCGATAGTACGAACACCGTTTGCCGGATGCGACCATGCCTGATTTTTTCAAATAGGCGCGCATGGACAGCATTGTATCGTCCGCAATGCCGGCCCCTGAAGGCAAATATTCGAAGTCGCTGAACAAAGACCTGTGGTACATGGCATTTCCGCCAAAACAGCTGTAAACATGGGAAATGTCAAAAATACATTCCCTGTAGGGTTTGACGACGACGGAATCTGAATCTGGCAACATGCGTCCATAAGCGGGTTGTCCATCTTCATCGATTTCATTATAAGAATGGCAGTAAACCAGATGACCGGGATATTTTTCCGCCAGAGATGCCAACGAGGAGATCCTGTCTTCCCGTGCGATGTCATCGCCGTCAAACTTGATAATCCATTCCCCCCGGGACAAATGAACGGCACATTGCAAATTCCCTGCAATTCCCCGGTTGCTTTCGTTACGGTGGAGAATAATACGCCGTCCTTCTCCCTCTTTTTCCACCATTTCTTCCAGGCATTCAAAAGAACCGTCCTGAGAAAAATCGTCCGAAATAATTATTTCCCATTCTCCTGGATAATCCTGTTTTAAAATAGCCCGGAACTGTTCCTTGATAAAACGTTTCTGATTGTAACAAAGAAGAATGGCTGAAATCATGAAATCGAATAAACAGTTTAAGTTTTTTTAAACTGTCTAAAAATAACGAATTCCAAATTCGATTGGGGAATTCCAAATCCGCTGTAATTAAAAAGAGATTGCGTGCGGTTGTTTCTGCATGACAGGAGAGCCTCTTCGCAGAAAGGAAATAAAACTGATGATCAATAATTTTCTTTGAAATACGGACTTTCCGGCAGGTATGGATGTTTCTGCCGGAATGGGAATTGATGGGGTTACCCGGATGGAATCATGAAGACGGAAGATTCCGGTTATTGGGGAAGCTTATTTTCAGAAGTTCCTTTCTTTCAAAATTTAACCTTGACTCCGGATTTGGAATCCGTGTAATATGCCCCGCACTCTTTTTACTGTGCGTGCACTCAGAGAGCAAATCCCTTTTTTTCAATAATTTATGTTGAAGGGTACGGTTTGTTTCTCAACATCAAACGGCCATGGATACTTCTTCCCGGAAAACGTCTCTTGTTGTATTGTTCAACCATCAGTATGAACGTAACATTCCGGTAATCAGAGAGCTTTATTCAAGACGCTTTTCCGGGTTGCTTCAATTAATGCCCTACTACAAGGGAGATGCCCCTGACGTATGTTCCGTCTTCGGGAATTCTTTCCAGTTCTATAATTATATTTTGCAGTCCAGGGAAAGAATCAGGCAGTTGGAGGGCGATTATTTTCTTATTATCGGAGACGATCTTCTTTTAAATCCCAGGTTTGACGAATTTTCAACGCCGTCCCTGCTGGGAATCCATGGGGAGGATACGTGTTACCTTGACGGTTTTGTGGACGTTTCTCTGCCGGTGTGTTACCGGGGAACGGCGGAAGCCCACCATTTTTCCATAACCCCTCCCGGTATTGATGCGGAAAGCGTCAACAGGAACGTTCCGTCCTATGAGGAGGCCAGGCGGATTTTAAAATCCAGGAACCTCATGCGGCATGATGAATTGTCGCGCGTACGCATGTTTCTGCCCAAATGGAGCCCCGGGGGGATTCATGCGAATTGGAAAGTGTTGAAGGGCAGGGTATGGCATTTGCTGAATTACTGGAAGCACCGGATTAAAAAATACCGGTATTCCTATCCTGTCGTTTTCGGATATTCGGACATTGTCTGCATTCCGAAAGGGAAATTAGACGATTTCTGCCGTATCCTTGAAGTGTTCTCCGCATGGAACATGTTTGTGGAGCTGGCTATTCCCACGGCGTTGCAGCTTCTTCCCGGAACAAAGTTGTCTACGCTGGAGGACACGCAGTACAAGTCGGGAAACGTCTGGTTTCCCCAGGATCCGGAACACTTTGAAGCCATGAATGCCGTCATTGACGGGCTCGTGTCCTCTTCCGGAGGAGACCTCGGCAAGCTGCTTGCCTCCTTTCCGGAGGAATACCTGTATCTCCATCCCGTGAAATTGTCCCGTTTCGCCAGATAGTGGCGTCCATAAATTGTTTTTTTATCCCATGATGAAATATGCTGTGATCGGAGCCGGGGTTTCCGGATTGTCCATGGCCGGAATGTTGCTGAAGAAAGGGCATGAGGCAGTCGTTTATGAGAGGGACTCCCGGCCCGGCGGCCTGATTAAATGCACGGAAGTACAGGGGAACCTGTATCATCGTGTGGGAGGCCATGTGTTCAATTCCCGGCGGCAGGAAGTGCTGGACTGGTTTTGGTCCCGGTTTGACAGGGAGCGCGATTTTGTTTCCGCCCGGAGACGGGCTGTTATTTCCCTGGAGGGCGGGGCTGTGGTGGATTATCCCATTGAGAACCACCTCGACCAGTTTCCTGAGGCCGTCCGTTCCTCCATCGTCCATGAGCTGCTGGAACTTTACAGGAATCCTCCCGCGGAGCCCCGCTCCCTGGGTGAGTTTTTTCTGAACCGTTTCGGAAAAACCCTGAACAGCCTTTATTTCACGCCGTACAATAACAAAGTGTGGAGGCAGGATATCAGCCAAATTGCCATGGATTGGCTGGAAGACAAGCTTCCCATGCCGAGCGTGGCGGAAATCCTGTTGAACAATATTGGGCACATCAATGAAAGCGCCATGGTGCACAGTTCTTTCTTTTATGCGAAAAACGGCGGTTCCCAGTTTCTGGCGGATACGCTGGCTCGCGGCCTCAAGGTCAGGTATCGGCAGGAAGCTGTAAATATCCTCCCGAAGGACGGGAAATGGCTCGTACAGGGAGAATTGTTTGACAGAGTTGTCTTTACGGGGAATGTCAGGCAGCTTGGGGATTGTTTTCCCTGCATGGATGAATTGCGCCCGTTTTTCCCCCGGATTTCAGAATTGCGCTTTCACGGAACCACTTCCGTGCTTTGCCGGATTTCCCCCAATGATTACAGCTGGATTTACATGCCCTCTCCATCCCACCGTTCTCACCGGATCATTTGCACGGGGAATTTTTCCAGAAATAATAATAACGGGGACATCACCACCGCGACTATTGAATTTTCCGAGCAAATGACGGAAGGGGAAATCAGGCGCCAGCTGGAGCTTATTCCCTTTTCCCCTGTGTATCTGGCCCATCACTGGGAAGAATATACCTATCCCGTTCAGGATGTTTCCAGCCGAACCCTCATACGGGAACTAAAGGAGTGCCTGGAACCGAAAGGCATTTATTTATTAGGCCGTTTTGCGGAGTGGGAATACTACAATATGGATGCGGCCATGGGGGCGGCCCTTGATTTGGATAAAAGGCTGGCTGCGGAGCAGATGCCACGGAGATAAATCAAATTCTGGACATTGTGGCGTATTTGAACAGGGGATTGTAAATCCGCCTGTTTTTAAAAAAGTTTGGATATAGTTATAAAAAAATAACTATAAATAACTTATCGTGTTGAATGGTTTTTTGGTAATTAAAAAAATCCTGTTTCAATCCGTGGTTCCATGCACGGAGATGATTCTCCGTTAAAGTTTTCCATTGACAGCGGATTTACAACTCGTTATAGGTGCGGACGCAGAAGATGTGTTCCCGTTTTTAGGGACATGGTTTCCACCGGAATCTGGGAGTATGGCTATCCGTTATTGTTCTTTCGCGACCCGCGGCTATCATTTTCGGCAATGGATGCAGATGATGAGCCTGAGGCTGGCGGATTCCTCAGTGGAGTTGTCCTGTTGGAATCTTAATCGCCTGGAAAGGGAAGGAATCAGGGAGGCTATTCCATGGTTTGACCCGAATTTACAGGGTGCCGGGTTTTGGGTATGGAAACCCTTCATCATTCTCAAGGAGCTGGAACATTTGGAGGAAGGGGATTACCTGCTTTATACGGATGCGGGGCGCCCGCCGGGGAGGCTTTTCCATCATTCCTTGGAGCCGTTTGTCCAATGGCTCCGGGAGAAGGGGCAGGATATGATGCCGGGCGTGAATATTTCCTATTATACGGGAGGCCTTACGCGGTGGTGCAAGCAGAGCGTTTTTGATGAATTGAAGCTGGATAGCGGGTCTTTTGAACAGGCTCCCCTGATTCAGGGCTCCTTCCTTTTCTTGAAAAAATCGGAACAAAGCCTCCGAATTCTCCGTGAATGGATGGATTTGTGCCGTCAGTTCAAATTGGTGTCTTCTGCCACTACGGAAGAAGAGAGCCGTTGCCGCGATAATTTTGTAGCTCATACGCACGATCAGACGCTGCTGTCTCTCGTGGCGGCGCAACATCATCTGGACTGCCTGTATTCCGGGAAGGGCGTCATTCATCTGGAAGGCCGCCGGGCGTTTGAGCGGCATCCCGGTTTTGACGACAAAGACCCGGACTGGTTTTTGGAAGAGCTTGGCGCAAAGAAAGCGGAGCATCCCTTAATGCCCGTGCTTTGCTGCATGCAACAGGCGTTTTTCCTGTATGAAAAAGCCATGAATAAATTGATGAAGCTGGCGGGCTTGAGACCCCTCCGCGGGTTTTACGGTTGATGGACGGTTGTGTGCGGAAGGGGAGTTTGCCTGTTTCGGCCTCCGTGACGGATCTCTCCGGCCTGCTATGGACAAAAATAAAAAAGCGCCGGAAAAACCGGCGCTTGGAAAGGCAGTTTCCCGTGCGGCTTTTACCAGGAAGCGTCGAATTTGGGGATAGGCGTTCCTTTGCCTCCGGGGCTGTTTTCCGGAACTTTATAGGTTTTGCGCAGTTCGTGGTAACGCTTCTTGAGCTGTTCCACCGTAGTCTTGTAGGCAGGATCGTCAATGACGTTTTTCATTTGCATGGGATCCTTTTTCATGTCAAAGAGCATCCATTCGCCGCTGGTCCAGATGTAGGAAAGCGTGTAGCGGTCCGTCCGGATGCCGTCGTGGCGCGGGGCGTTGTGTTCGCCGGGATTTTCGTAAAAACAGTAGTAAATGGCATCCCTCCAGTTGTCGGGAATTTTGCCCGTGAAAGCGGTGGGAAGCAGGGATACGCCCTGGAAGGTATTCATGTTTTCCGGGGTGTCCGCCCCTGCCGCAGAAACGATGGTGGGAGCGTAGTCGATATTCTGCACCATGGTGTTGTTGCGGATGCCCGCGGGAATTTTGCCGGGCCATCTCATGATGAGGGGCATGCGGAGGGATTCTTCAAAAATCCAGCGCTTGTCGTACATGCCGTGTTCTCCCATGTAGAACCCCTGGTCTCCGCAGTAGATGACCAGCGTGTCTTTCGCAATCCCCTCTTTGTCCAGATATTCCATAAGGCGGCCGATGCTGTCGTCCACGGACAGAAGGCATCCCAGATAATCCTCCATGTAGGCATGCCACTTCCATTCCGCAAACGCTTTCGGGTCCTTCAGTTTTCCGGATTTCATGCCGTCCACCAGGGATTTGGTGCGCTTGGCGTAATAGTCCGTCCAGGTTTTCTTTTCTTCCGGAGTCATGCGGTTCAACTCGCCCAGGTCCCAGCCGTAACCGGGGGAAACGATGCTTTTGCGCATTTCTTCCGGAACCTGGTCCTTAAGCACTTTGAGGTCGGAATAAATCGCCATGTGATTGGCGACTGTCTGCTGGTTTTTCTTCAGGAATTCCGGACGGTTGGCATAGTCGTCATGGAAGTTGGCGGGCGGCGTCATGCTGGAAGTGTCCACCTTGCCCAGGTGGCGCAGAGCAGGGCACCAGGCGCGGTGGGGAGCCTTGTGGCCCACAACGAGCAGGAAAGGCTTGTTCTTGTCCCGGTTTTCCAGCCACTGGATGGATTTGTCCGTGACCACGTCCGTGGCATATCCGGGAAAACGCTTTGTCTGGCGTTTGCCGTCCGGCTTGAGGCTGATAAAGTCCGGATTGTAGTAGCTGCCCTGGCCGGGGAAGATTTCCCACGTGTCGAACCCGGTGGGGTCCGATTCTAGGTGCCATTTGCCGAAAAGGCCCGTCTGGTATCCGGCCTTCTGCAGCATTTTCGGGTAAGTGGGCTGGGAGCCGTCCAGCGGTCTTTGTCCGTTGAAGACAAAGCCGTTCATGTGGGAATGCCTGCCGGTCAGGATGCAGGCGCGGGAGGGGCCGCACAGGGAGTTGGCGCAGTAGCTGCGGTCAAAAACCATGCCTTGGCGTCCCAGTTTGTTGAAATTGGGCAGAGCCACGGGGGAATCATTATTGCCGGTGCCCAGCGTCTGGTAGGCGTGGTCGTCCGTAATGATAAAGAGGATATTCGGTTTTTTATTTTCCTCAGCCTTGGTTTGAGCTGAGAGGGGAGCTGCCGCCAGCAGGGCCAGAGTTCCGGCGATGATGGTTTTCAAAGGTCTCATATTGCCTGGAGGATATAGGATGACGGCGCCGTGTCAATGTCATAGGATTCCTTTTGCCGGGATTCTGCGTTATGGTATTCTTGCCCCATGCTTTCCTCTGCTCTGGAAGACTCGCTGCGTTTGTTCGGCAAGGAACGGTTTCGTCCCATGCAGAGGGAGCTTGTGGAGTGCGCGCTGGAGGGCCGTTCCTGCATCGGTATTTTGCCTACGGGTTCCGGCAAGAGCCTTTGCTATCAGATTCCGGCGGTTCTGGGAAATGGGCTGACGGTTGTGGTTTCTCCGTTGATTGCCCTGATGCGCGACCAGGTGGCGGGGCTGGAAAAACTGGGCGTGGCCGCCGCCAGGTATGATTCGACCCTGGCGGAAGAAGATAAAGTCGCCCTGATGGACAGATTGAAGTCCGGAGGCGTCCGCCTTCTGTTTGCCGCTCCGGAGTCTCTGGAATCCCCGTGGATTCAGCAGGTCATGGAGTTTGTTCCCCCCGGCTTGTTCGTGGTGGATGAGGCTCATTGCCTTTCGGAATGGGGGCACAGTTTCCGTCCGGATTATCTGGGGCTGCCCGTTTTTTTCAGAAAGCACGGGTTCCGCAGCGTCATGGCGTTGACGGCCACGGCTACGGAGCAGGTGTGTCGCGATCTGGCCGGCCTGTTTGGCGTGAGTGATGAATGTATTTTCCGGGCTGCGCCGTACCGTGCGAATATCTTCCGCCAGGTGGAAACGTTGAAGGATCAGGATAAAACCGCGCGGCTGGTTGAATTGTTGAAAGAGGGAGGCCGCCGTCCTGCCGTGGTGTACACGCGGACCCGCAAAGATGCGGAAAACCTTTCCTACGAATTGGGAAAAGCCGGTTTCTCCGTCAAGTCCTATCATGCGGGCATGCCCCCGGAGACGAGGGGGCTGGTTCAGGATGAGTTTCTGGCAGGTACGGCGGACGTGCTGGTGGCGACGATTGCCTTCGGCATGGGGATTGACAAGCCGGACGTGCGTTCCGTGGTGCATTACCATCCCCCCGCCAGTCTGGAGGCGTATGTTCAGGAATCCGGCCGTGCAGGACGCGACGGCTTTCCTTCCTTCAGCCTGGTGATGTTATCCGCCCGCGACAGCGTGGCCGTAGCCAACCGGCTGCATGCGGCGGAGCCGGACCGGCACGGCATGAAAGGGCTGGTATCCCTGTTGTCCCGCAGAGGGGAGCACATTGTTTCCCTGTATGAGGCTTCCTCCGTTTATGATTTGCCGGATGTGGCGGTGGACCGGATGCTGTTTGACCTGAAACGTTCCGGTTCCGTACGGGAGAAGGGGACGGGGTTCAAGTATTACAGGGTGCGCCCTCTGTTCCGGATGGAGGAAATTCTGTGCGGCCGTGGCGGGGAGGAATGCGCCCGGCTGCAATGGATGGATATGCGTCGGCAGGGAGAGGTGGAGGATCTGGCTGTGGAATGGGGAATTTCATGGGAAGAAGCCGCCGCCTGGCTTGGTGACCTGGCTCTTTCCGGGGAATGGAAAGTGGAGCTGCGCCAGGCAGCCCTTCATCTGTATTCGGAAGGATTTGACGCGGAAGAGGCTGCGGAGGAATTTGAGCAGTATTTTTCCAGATCCCGGCTGAACGGGCTGAAACGCTGGAAAACCTGCGTTTCTACGCTGACGTCTTCCGCCTGCCTGAATAGAAACCTGGATGCCTATTTCGGTTTCCGGGACCTGTCCGGGCCTTGCGGGCATTGTCCTGCGTGCTGCGGGATGTTGCCTGCGGCCATGGAAGAAGAGGAACTTCCCCCGTTACCGGAAGAGCTGCGCTCCGCCGTCATGGAGCTGGCGGGGCAGAGGAAGCCCGCGCTGGCCCGCCCTTCCCAGTTGGCGCGCTTTTTGCTGGGACTGGCTTCTCCCGCGGCCATGCGCGCCCGGTTGTGGAGCCATCCTCTCTATGGGGCGCTGGCGGACAGGAAATGGGAGGATGTGTGGATTGAGGCGCATGCCCTGTCGGGTAGTTAGAGGCCGGTTTTTCCGCCTTGGGCGGCTTCATAGGCGGCAATAATGCGTTTGCAGGAATTTTCCGCATGCAGCAGGGAACACCAATAGCGGGATATTTCCTCCGGGTTGCGTTTTCTGGAGTCCCAGGCGCGGATTTCTTCCAAAAGTGCCCCGGAGAGGCTTTCCGGAGAATCGTCCGGGCTGAGTGTGCCTGAATCATGGGAAACGTACCATTGCAGGCAGTTCAGCTGAGGTGTGAGGCGAGGCCCTACGACAGAGGCCCCGGAGCACAGCGCTTCTGCGGAGGCAAGGTGCGTTCCTTCGGACAAGGAGGTGCAGAGACTGATTCTGGCCTGGGATTGTTTCTTTTGCAGTTCAATATTGGGAATATAGCCAGCCAGATGAATCCGGGTGCGAAGGGGCTCCGGAAGATTGCCGTGCCATTCCCGGAGAAAGTCAGGAATATTGCCGTAAATTTCCGCTTCCCAGTGTGGGGCGTGGGTAAGCGCCTGTTCCAGCGTGGACATCAGCAGGCAGGGGCGTTTATAGAGAAGATCGTCCCAGCGGCCTACGGCCATAATGATGTTGCGCTTCCCTCCTGCAAAGCGGCAGGTGGAAGAAATGGGGTTGGGAACTAGGGCCAGTTTCCGGACGATGGATTTTCCATAGAGCCATTCCCTATCTGCAACGGATTGGAGGGCTGCCGGAATGGGGAAGGCGACCATGTCCCCTTGGTCCAAATGTTTTCTGCGCCCCCTGCTGGCGAGGTTCCATGTGTGCTGTTTCAGAAGGCGCAGCAGGAAAAAAACGGAACCTTTGATTTTCCCGTGAATGAAAACGTCTTTGGTGTACATGTTTTTCGCGATGGGAAGCCAGTATTGCCACGGAAAAAACAGCCCGGATGAGTCCATGTACACTACCAGAAAGATTCCCGCGTCATGGATGGCTCTGGCGATGGGAAGGTATTTGCCCATTCCCCAGGCGTACAGGATCACTCCGTCAATACCCAGGGATTTCCACCAGGCTGCATCTTTCAGGTTGGCGTATTCCGTGCGGATGAGGTCGGGATCATCTCCTTCCTGGGCAGGTGTGGGCATGATGGCCCTGCTTTCCACCCCGATTCTCTGAAAGGCCTTGCAGAAAGCGCCTGAATCGCGGGAAAAGAAAGTATGGTCTCCCTTGAAGGACACCGGAGTGCATGTGTACCATTTCATGATGTTGGTGGGGTGGAAGATGAATGGAAAACGCGGAGCTCGCCAAGAAGGGCTTCCATGGACCGGAGCCATGCGGCGGGGGAGTATGTGGAGGACAAAAGTTGTTGCCCGTGCGCGCCCATGGCCGGCCAGCGTTCTTCTTGCTTCAGGGCGGTGTGCAGCGTCTCCGCCAGGGATTCCACGGAAGGTTCCTGTGCAATCCAGCCATTCCTGCCGTGGGTGATGAGCTCCGGCAGGCCGCCGTTCGGGGTAACAATGACGGGCGTGCCGTGGAGCCATGATTCCAGGACAACCATACCGAAGGTTTCCTCCCAGAGGGAGGGCGCTACGGAGAGGCCGCAGGCGGCGCGGACGGCTCCTTGTTCCTCATGGGGAATGAACCCGGTCAGGCGGATGGATTCAAGATGGCGGGAAGAGATATAACGCTTCAGTTCTCCGCGCAGGGGGCCGTCTCCCATCAGGTAGAGAATGCGGCCGGGGGGGGATAGGAGTTCCCACGCCTGAACCAGTTGCAGGACTCCTTTTTCCTGCGTCAGGCGTCCGGCGTAAAGGACGTCCCGGCGGGGCGGGTCGGCGGCAGGGGCGGGGTTTTGCCGGATGAAATGTGGAATAACCCTGATTTTATCCTCCGGTATTCCGGTTTGGATGAGAAGTTCCCGCTGGCGCCGGCTGATGGCAATGTAGGAGGAAAAGCGGCTCCAGGCTCCCATGCGGCGCGTTTTATACAGGACGGCGGCGGCCAGGGATGAGTACGCGGCGTTTTTCCTCCAACAGGCGTGCATGATGCCGGGAAAATAGTTGCCGCCTTGGCAGGAAAAGCAGGGCACTCCGTCCCGGTAAAATACTCCGTTGAGGCAGCCGGAGCGGTAATTGTGCATGTAGTGGATGACGGGAGCGGGTTGATGCAGGGCCAGTTCATAGACGCAGGGGGACATGGCCGGGAACGTATTGTGGATGATCCATGCGTCATAGCGGTTTTCACGCAGGCATTCGCGCAGTTTTTGCTCCACATCCCTGTTGTGGAGCAAATAACCCATTTTCTTCAGGGCGCCGTGGGGGCTATGGAACAGCTCCTCCGTTGAATAGACAAAGGGTGTGACATCCGCTATGGCACCCAAAGCCTCCGTAATGGCATGGAAGCAGATTTCTTCCCCTCCAACCTCGCCGTAACGGCTGAAAATATGTAGAATGCGTGGGCGTTGCATGGCTGCGGCGGCACAGGGGGTTATCCCTGGAGTTCCCTTCTGAGTTTCGCGGGATCCTTCAATAGCTCCCGCTGAATGGCTTCCTGCTGCTGGCGCAGACGGTCTTCCCGTAACTGAAGGGATTTTTTCCCGGCTCCCAGCCCGGCATTGACAAAGGGATTGTTGTCCCCGTATTTGGACCATGGGCCGCGGGGAATGCGGTAAAATTCCACAAAGCGCCAGTGGACAATGGCTGTTCCTCCCGTAATGCCCAGATAGTCGCGTACGGCAGGGGAGATGTCAATGCCCGCCCCTTTGTTCTGGGTATTGACGGGAGGCTTGTCTCCGAAGACGTAGGGCCAGTCTTCCGTGGTGAAGGGGCCGCAGTCTTCCCATTGGGCAAAACAGGAACGCTTGTTGTAAACGATTTGCACCCATCTGCCCTTGCAGACGGATTGCCCCTTTCCCGCATATTCGCGGCGGAACCACGGGATGACCCGTGACGCCTCCGCCTTATGCTCCCCTCTGGAAACGTCATTATAAGGGAGCGCCACGTAAAAGGGGTTTTGCCGGGGGATGAATGTTTTCGGGCGGAAGTCCCTCGTGCGGCAAACGGGATCCGGGTTGTCGAAGCCGCCGAAGTTTTCCCGCCATGCGGAATCCCACGAGCTTTTGTGGTTGGCTACCGGATTGCGTTCCGTGGGTTCTTCCCCCACCCAGAAGACCGTGGCGGTAATGTTGAGACGCCAGGGATAGGTGCCGGGGCTTTGCCTGGACGTCCTGGGAAGGATGCGGGGAGCGGGCCGCTTTCCTCCCTCTGCAGCAACAGGCGATTTGACGATGACCCGGGGCAGGGGATCCCGTTGCGTTGGGGTGACGATGACGGGGCCTTTGGGCCGTCCGGAACTGTTCGCCAGGGCGCGGGTGGCACTCCGGCCTGTCTGGATGTCCGCCCTGGCGGTTTCTGCGGAAACCAGAACCGGCAGCGTGAGCAGGCATGCGGACAGGAGGGGGCTCCCGAAGAGCCCCTTCCGTAATGCCTGTTGACGCTGCCGGTAGTTTACCATCGGTGCAGTTGGGTGACGAAGCGGTGGTCCAGCTTGCCGGGATAATCCGTATTGAAATGAAGGCCGCGGCTTTCATTGCGGCGCATGGCGCAGTCCACGATCAGGGAGGCCACCGCCACCAGGTTGCGCAATTCCAAGATGTCCGGCGTAATGCGGTATCCCCAGTAAAAGTCCTTTACCTCCCGGTGCAGCATCCGGAGCCGCGTGGCTGCGCGGTCCAGCCTTTTATTGGTCCGCACAATGGAGACGTAATCCCACATCAGGCGGCGGATTTCATCCCAATTATGATAGATGACGGAAAGTTCGTCAGGCAGGGCTGTATCTCCGTGGTGCCAGGCTGGGATGTCGTAAGGAGTGGGGGAATCCTTTCTCAGGGGATGCAGGGAGAGCATGGAGTTCAGCGCCCTCTTGGCGACCACCACGCATTCCAGAAGGGAGTTGGAAGCCAGCCGGTTGGCGCCGTGAAGACCGGTGCAGCCGGTTTCCCCTGCGGCGTAAAGGCCGTCCAGGCTGGTCTGACCGTTGACGTCCGTCAGCACGCCGCCGCACTGGAAATGCGCTGCGGGAACAACGGGAATAGGTTCCCTGGCGGGATTGACGCCGTAGCGGTTGCATGTCTCGTAAATCAGGGGAAAACGTTCCTGGACGAACCCTTCCGGCTTGTGGGAGATATCCAGATAAACGCACATGCTGCCCGTCCTCTTCATTTCCGAATCTACGGCGCGGGCGGTGATGTCGCGCGGGGCCAGGGATTTGCGGGGGTCGTACTTGTGCATGAATTCCTTCCCGTCCGCGCCTATCAGCACGCCGCCTTCCCCGCGCACGGCTTCGGAGATGAGGAAGGAGCGCGCTTCCGCGCCTTCCGCGCGGGTGTTGAAGAAACAGGTGGGATGGAACTGCACGAATTCCATGTTGGCGATGGTGGCCCCCGCCCGCCAGGCCATGGCTACGCCGTCCCCCGTGGCGGAATCATTATTGGTAGTGTACAGATATACGCGCCCGCAGCCGCCGGTGGCGAGCAGCACGCGGTCTGACCGGAAGATTTCCACTTCCCCGGAGACGCGGTCCAGCACGTAGGCTCCCAGAACGCGGTCTTCCGTGACGAGGCCCAGCTTGGTGGTCGTAATCAGGTCAATGGCGAAATGGTCTTCCAGCAGTTCAATGTTGGGGTGAAGCTTGGCCGCCTCCAGAAGTTTGGAGGTAATTTCCAGTCCGGTTGCGTCTTTGGCGTGGAGGATGCGCCGTTTGGTGTGGCCGCCCTCCCTGGCCAGTTCATAATCCTCTCCCTGGTTGCCGGGGTCAAAGTTCACTCCCCATTCCAGCAGTTCCCGGATAGCGTCCGGGCCTTCCTCCACGATAGTGCGCACGGCCTGTTCGTTGCAGAGGCCCGCTCCGGCGTCCAGCGTATCCGCAACATGGTCTTCAAAGGAATCGTTGCGGTCCCATACGGCGGCGATGCCGCCCTGTGCCTTGGCGGAACTGCAATCCAGAAATTTGCCTTTTGTAATGACTGCAACCTTGCCGTGTTCCGCCGCTCTCAAGGCGAAACTCAATCCGGCAACACCTGCCCCAATGACTAAAAAGTCGCTCGTCTTCATCTTGAATGGTACGGAATTGTACCATGACGCGGGCTGCCAAGTCACGCCCAATGATGGGGCGGCAGGGCATATTTGTCTGGAAAAGAAGTGTGAAACACGCTAATTCATGGGCATGAGACCCCAAGGGAACGAACAGGAAGCGCGCCGGAACAAGCATGTGCGCAGCGCGCCGTCCAAAATTGCCGTGAAGGCGCTGGGAGAGGAGGTGCTGGACGGGATTCTGGACAAATCCTCCAACCCTCTGCTGCTGATTCTGGACTGCGTGCAGGACCCCCACAACCTGGGAGCCATCCTGCGGACGGCGGACGGCGCGGGAGTGGATGCCGTCATCGCCCCCCGGGACAAATCCGTGGGCATTACGGAGACGGTGCTGCGCGTTTCCGTCGGCGCTGCGGAAAAGGTGCCTTTTATTCAGGTGACCAATCTGGCGCGCACCATGAAGCAGCTCCAGAACCGCGGCATCTGGATATTCGGCACGTCGGACAAAGGAGACCGCGGCCTGTATGAAACGGACTTCACGGGGCCGGCCGCACTGGTGATGGGGGCGGAAGGGGAAGGGATGAGAAGATTGACGGAAGAGAACTGCGATTTCCTGCTGAGGATTCCCATGAAGGGAAGCATTCCGTGCCTGAACGTATCTGTGGCTACGGGCGTATGCCTGTATGAAATGGTGCGGCAGCGTTCCTGATTCCATGACTGTTTTTCTCCCTCCCTCGTCTTTATGATTCAGGAACTTGATCTTGCTCCGGGGGAACGCGCCAGGTTTATTTCGGACATCCATTTCGGCCATGCCAAGGCGCTGGCCCGGGAGCCGGAAGAGCTGGGGTTTCTTCTGGAGGGGTGCTCCCATCTGGTAGTGTGCGGGGACCTCAGTGAAACCCGTGAAAGCCCCTGCCGGGAGGAAGGATTGGAAAAACGGGCCCGTTTCCTGCGGATGTGCCGGGATGCTGGGGTGCAGCCCGTTCTGCTGGCCGGCAACCATGATCCGGACGAGAAAGCCGGCCTGCTGAAATTGCAGGGCGGCCGCATCTGCGCTTTGCACGGCCATGCGCTGTTCAGGGAGGTGGCTCCGTGGGGATGGGAATATTTGAAAAACAAGCAGGTTTCCCGCGAACTGATCGCAGCGTTCCCGGAGGCGGAGGCAGATTTGCTGCGGCGGCTGGAGCTGGCCCGTACCATGAGTGTGCTGGTGCCTCCTGTTTATACGTGTTCCGGAACACATCAAAATAAACTGGTGCGTTTTTTAGCTCATTCTGCCTGGCCGCCGGAACGGCCCGTGCGGATTCTTCTGGCATGGCTGACGATGATGCGGCGCATGGGGAAATTTGCAGACCGTTTTTTTCCGGAAGCGGAAGTCGTCATTTTTGGCCATCTTCACCGACGGGCGGTGAGCGGGAAAAAGGGGCGGCGGCTGTACGTCAACCTGGGCGCCTGTTTCCGCCATGCCAGATGCTGGGCGGCGGACGTAACGCCGGAAAGAGGAGTCTCCATCCGCAGTTATACGCCCGGAGGATATGATGGCCCGGAGGCAATTCTCCGCTGATTGATGCCCACGGGAAAAAAGTGAGGGGAACGCGTCCGTGTTTAGGCGATAATGTGTTAGAGCACCGGATGACTAGTCCATACAGTTTGTGGACGCGTTCCCCATAGAATTTGGCCGCGCCTGTTTTCCCTGGTAGCCGGCGGGACAGTTTTTCCCAGAGCTTTTCAGGGCGCAGCCCCGGCAGCAGCAGGGGCGCGAGGAGGAAAAAAACCTGGAAAAGAAGGACTCCATTCTGGCGGGTGCGCCGCCGGAGCACTTTCTTTCACCGTTTCTTTCCGAATTGGGGCTGACCATGAAGTAAAGTTAGTGCAACCTAACTCATGTTGCAAGAAAAAAGTTTGTCTCGCCTAATATTTTTCAAGAAGAGGTTGACTTGGTCAGAGCCTTGGTTATTGTTTTTTTTGTTAGTTAAACCTAATAAGCATCAATCATGATACATGAAAAATTTTCCACTCCGGAGTTGAGCAACAGCCTGGAGGATTATATTGAAGCCGTCCGCAACATTGAGTTGGAAAAGGGATGCGCCACCGTAGGGGAAATTGCGGAAGCCCTGAACGTGAAAAAACCTTCCGCCTCACTGGCCATGAAGCAGTTGAAGGAACGCGGCCTGGTGGAATACACGCAGTATTCTCCCATTGTCCTGACCAGGGAAGGCCGTTATTACGCGGACCGGGTCATTTCCTGCCATACCATGGTGAAGGAGTTCCTCATTACGGTGCTGAAGATGGAGGAAAAACGCGCCGATGAAGTGGCCTGTTGCATTGAACATATCATGACTCTGGAGGAAATCTCCCGTTTCCAGCTTCTGACGGATCGTTGCAGGGAGAGAGGAGAATAAAATACTCCCACATGATTTTCCGGGGGGGGGGGACGGTTGTGCTTTTGTTCAAACTTCATGCCAAGCAGCATATTGAGATGGAGCTGAACCTGGACGAGATGGATTTGGCTACTGCGGAAAGTAAGGCTACCTATGACGAGATTAAAGCCTATGTTCTGGAAAAACACAGCTTGAAGGTGTCCAGTTTGTATATCTCCCAAGTCAAGCGGAAATGTGGGCTAGATGAGAGACAGCATTATAATCTGCCCAAAAAAGAAGACGCTAAAGTACCCCGGTGCCCGCTGGAAAAGGAAGCGGCGATTATGGATGCGCTGAAGCATTTTCGGATGAGCCGAAGGAGGAACGACACTGGTAGAAATGAGACAGAGGATTAATGATGAGAGCAATGGGATGGGCTATGCGAGATTCGGAGATTATTACATTTCGGATATGTGATTTTTTTCTCAGGAAAATCATTGATATTTTCCGCCATTTGTGATAGCGTTGTTATAAATAAAAATATACTTCACATATGAGCATACCAATTAATCGGGAAGGAGATAAAAATATGGAGTACGTTAAGCCCGCTGTTATCAACCCTGTGGTTGTAAATTCGGCAAAATGCGGCGATGGCCCGTGTGGCAGGCCTTGTAGTGTGAATAAGGCCTGAATAAAAGACATAATGTCTACTAGAGGGTGCAGAGCAATCGTGCTGTACCCTCTTTTTATATCTATTAAATGTTCTTTTGAGATATAGTTTGGATCTGGGAACAAGGGAGGTAGACAAGATGTACTACAAAATCAAGAATGATGTGTTGTTTCGGAAATATCAGGGGCATGGTTATATAGCAGATAATTCAGAATACGGTTATCGTATGCTTGACGATAACCGTCGATGTCTGGGTGAGAAATATGTTTCTGCCAGTGGGGCTATCATGTTAAATATGCTGAGCAAATCGCCTCGATCAATAGATGATGTTGTCGGAGAGTTGTCGCAGATTTTCACTGGTGTTGAGTATGAAATGCTGAAACAAGATACAGCGGAGTTTTTTGACTTATTTGTAGATGAGGGTTTTCTCAGCCGTGGCGAGACGATTGATACTTGCACGGATCAATTTGTAGAGAACACTCCGAGGCCGAGAGGTGGTGATCAGATTCAAGATGGCATTATGAGGAATGACTGCACTGGTGTAGAGATAAGCCCAAACGAATTTCTTAGAAGTATTCATATTGAGATAGCTGATGCATGCAATGAGCGATGCATTCATTGTTATATTCCAAATGAACGCAAAAATAATGTGATCGATTCCTCCCTGTTTTATCGAATCATAGAAGAAGGGCGGAAGATGAATATCATTCATGTTACGCTGTCCGGCGGGGAACCTCTTCTTCACAAAGATATTTTAGGCTTCTTGAAGAAATGCAGAAAACTGGAATTATCTGTGAATGTTTTGTCGAATCTGACTTTGCTAACGGATGATATAATATCAGAAATGAAGAAAAACTCGCTCCTCTCTGTACAGGTTTCCCTTTATTCTATGGATGCTGTAGTTCATGATTCTATCACGAAGTTAAACGGGAGCTTTGAAAAAACAAAAGCCGGAATACTTCGATTGTGTGATGAAGGCATCCCGGTGCAAATTTCGTGCCCTATCATCAAACAGAATAAAGACAGCTATGGCGATGTCCTTCACTGGGGATGGGCACATAATATTGCTGTGGCAATAGAACCAGTGATCTTTGCTGCTTATGATCATTCCGGCTGTAATCTGGAGAACCGTTTGTCAATAGAAGAAGTAGACGATGTGTTGACAGTGCAAATGCAGGAGGGTTATGCTGAATCAATTCGCAAGACCGCCAAGGACAAAGAAAAGCTGACTGAGAACGATCCAATATGCTCTGTTTGTCAGTATAGCTTCTGTGTAATGGCAAGTGGAAAGGTGTTTCCCTGTGCCGGCTGGCAGAACAATGTTATCGGAGATCTGAATCATCAAACTGTTCAGGAAATTTGGGAAACTTCAGAAAAGATAAAAAAACTAAGACAAATAAAACGGTCGCAGTTCTCACAGTGTGTTGACTGTAAGGATAGAGGCTATTGTACAGTCTGTATGATGTGGAATTCAAATGAGAATTCTGACGGAGATCCGTTTAGAATCAATGAGTACCGTTGTAATGTTGCGGCTATAACCCACAGTAAGGTTGATAGAATTTTACAAGAAACATATCCTGCAGAAGAATAGGATACCCTTGACCTTTGTAATGGAGGATATATGTCTCTGAAGATTCTTATATGGGAGTCGTGCCGATCATGGGAAAAATCATAATTAAGGATGCATACGAAAACAATTTAAAACACCTGAACTTGGAAATTCCTTTGGACGAATTTACCTGTGTGACTGGTTGTTCAGGATGCGGTAAATCCTCTCTGGTATTTGATACGATATACGCAGAGAGCCAAAGGGCCTTCCTTGAGGGAATGACCGGAAATATTTATGGACAGAAGCTGATGAACAAACCGCAGGTGGGTTCTATTGAAAATCTACGTCCAGCTCTGAATATTTCTCAAAACTACTACAATGTGAATCCCCGTTCCACTATCGGCACCACTACAGAGATATCCTACTATTTCAGATCCTTATTTGCGATTATTAATAGTGACCAGGCATCAAGTGTTTCGGAAAAATTGTTTTCGTCTAATAATCCAAAGTCTTTTTGCCCTCACTGCGCCGGCCTCGGTGTGGAAACTGTAGTATCAGAATCTCTCCTGATCCCAGACCGCGATGTTACCTTGAGAGACGGTGCGATTTTGTATTTTAAAGGCTCACCAGAAAGCAAGGAACAAAAATATTTGGAGGCATTGTGCGAACATTATGGAATTGACATAGATAAAAAGGTCTCTCAACTCAGTAATGACGAGCTTTATCAATTGTTTTATGCCGATGACAAGATCAGATATAAATTGGCATACAAGGAGGGCAGGAGAAGAAAACAGCACTATGTGATGCTTCGCGGAGCTGTACCTGCCATATTAGAACGAACATCAGGTGGCGATCCCTCCGCCCCCTCAGTTGTCTATGCCAAGTACATGGAAGAAATTCCTTGTCATGTATGTGGCGGTGCCAAGCTGCGTAAAGAAGTGCTGGAATACAAGATTGACGGACTAAATTATGATGATGTAGAAAGTATGGAACTGACAGTGTTGTATTCCTGGATGAGAAAGTTTAGCGACGATCGAATCTCACTGTCCAAAAAGGAACTCGTTGGGCAACTGATAAACAGTATTCTTTGCAAATTGAAAGCATTAATACAGCTTGATGTGGGTTATCTGTGCCTTAACAGGCCTATTCCTACTCTCTCAGGCGGCGAAAGGCAGCGAGTTAGGATTGCTACTCAACTTACGTGTTCTCTGAAGGGATTGATCTATATTCTAGACGAGCCGTGTAAAGGGCTGCATTATAGGGATATAACTAAAATCGTAAAAGCCACCCGGGATTTGATTCACCGTGGAAACACTGTCATTGCAATAGAACACAATAAACAATACATCGCATCTTCAGATTGTATAGTAGAGCTTGGGCCTGTTGGGGGGCCCGATGGAGGATACTTGATCAGTCAGTCAAGTACACCCCAAAACACCGGGTATCAGCTTGCTTTTAAACAAACATTGAAGGCTCGAGACTATTTTGAAGTTAATAATATCAACTTCAGAAACATACATGGGCAGAACGCGCGCTTCCCTATAGGTGGAATTACCTGTATAACCGGTGTTTCCGGTTCCGGAAAATCAACATTGGCATCGGTCGTTGCAAAATGTTTCTCCAAAAAATCCGATAATATCTACGGCACTGTTCAGGGCGGAAAGAATATTTGGCGGGTAATACAAGTTAATCAGGCCCCTATAGGGAAAACACCAAGATCAATAATCGTTTCTTATCTGGAAATTTTTGATGAGATTCGCACATTGTTTTCAAAGACAGACACTGCCAAACAGATGAGAATTGGCGCCTCGTCATTCAGCATGAATGTTAAAGGTGGACGCTGTGAGTGCTGTCAAGGCACAGGCCTCCAGAAAATTGAACTTAACTATCTGCCTAATTCCTACATAACATGCCCTGAATGCGGAGGAAAGAGATTCAACGAGCGAGTATTATCTGTGAAATACTGCGGGAAAACAATTCAGGATATCTTGGAAATACCTATCGCTGATATTATTGACGTGTTTAAGGGAACCAAAAAAGTCTACCCAACTTTGAATAGTATGATCGAATTGGGTTTAGGATATTTAAAGTTGGGGCAGATGTCCATGAATTTATCTGGTGGAGAGGCACAGCGCGTAAAATTGGCGAAGGCATTAAGTTCTTCGTCTAACGGCAGAAATTTATATATTCTGGACGAACCGACATCCGGCTTGAATGATGCAGATATTGATAAGTTTATTCAGGTTCTGTCTTCATTACAGCATAATCGGGAAACAGTCATAATTATCGAGCACAATGTTGAATTCATCGCAATGGTTGCGGATTATATCATTGACTTTGGTATATTCGGCGGTGAAGCCGGTGGAAAAATTGTCGAGCAGGGTCTACCTGAAGTAGTATTTGCCAATGAGGCTTCTTCGCTGTACTGTCTGGACAAACTGACATATTAAATGTGCCGGTCAATTATGAGAGGAGAGATTTAATGCCTACTGAAGGAATTATCAAGCAATGCTCAATTGTACTTACACGTGGTTGTAATTTGCGCTGCAACTTTTGCTATGTTAAGAGTGCAGGATATATAAAGGATGATAGAATCGAATACGATGATCTCAAAAGCATAGTTGATTTTTGCTGTGAAGCAAAAGTAAAATACATATTCTTTACTGGAGGAGAACCTCTTACATACTTACACCTTCCGGAAATCTTGCGATATGTCAAAACAAGGCATCATCCCATGACAACCGCAATCGCAACAAACGGTGTATTGCTTAAAGATATGGATCTGTGCAGAACGTTAATTGATAGCGGTCTTGGATACATTGATGTGTCCATGAAGGGAAAGGATCGGCGGGAATGGTGTGAAATGACGGGGTATGATGGCTCTGAAGCGCAACATCAGGCCATTCGTAATTTGGCTTCATTGCCAATAGATTTTACATGTTCCATGGTGATAACACCTGAGAATGTTCAATACTTCTGTGAGTCTGTCCAAATTGCTCATGATAATGGTGCAAAGCAGTTTTCGTTCACGTTCATCATCGACAATGATGGTGCAGAGGAAAAAGATCTGGCTTATCTGCAAAAACATGATCCCGTAAAATTAGTCAGTGGTTTTATATCTCAAATCGATAAATTGAGCGCCATTACTGACGATTGGTGGGTTGAATACAGCTTCCCAATGTGTGTGTATACTGAGGAGCAGCTGAAACTTCTAAAGGGCAGGCTGGCTACACCCTGCCAGATTCACCTGAAAAATGCCGTGACATTCAATACGAAGATGGAATTGCTTCCATGCGACATGTACATTTACCAGCAGTTAGGAAAGTTCGGTAGAGATTTTTCTTCCTACCAAGGATTTCTGTCATTAACAGAAAGTGCTAACTATAACAAAACGATGGACGAGATACGCAAGTTGCCATCTGACGAGTGTACCGCCTGCGAGCATTTTAGTGTGTGCTATGGTGGATGCCCCGTTCTTTGGAAGAATTACTCGTTTGCCGCGTTAAAGGAATTCAAAGCAAAAGGACCTCTCAATTCAGGCTTTTCAGGAGAATGAGGAAGAAGTCTCTTGGATTTAGGAGTTCAAGCAGTATGAAAATATCTTGGAGCTGTACCGAAATGTGATAGTTGAGCTGATTGATTGTATCAGAGATTAATGATGTGAACAGCAATACACATCTCGACACAATGGTCTAAAAATCCCACAGACTTCATTTTCCCATTAAAAATGAAGTCTGTGGGATTTTTTTGTTTTCGGAGAATGTGAAATATATACAAGAGAGATAAGGTACAAAATAAGATTGCCGATTTGTATATGCACAGGCGAAGAAAATATATGGGGTGTCCAGAGGAGGCTTGGCTCTGGGTCAGCCAATAGGGGCAGGCAGCATCCCTGTTGGCAAAGGGATTTCAAAGGGGAACAGTGTTCTTCTTTGTCTGGGGTGTTCAGAGAGGATAGAATTCCCCTTTGACCGGCAGAATCCAAAGAAACCGGCGGTTTCGTGGCACACGATTTTCCGTAGGAAAGTCTAGTGTGTTATACCTTTGCTCCCGGTGGTAGTAGGACAGGTGGATTTTGTACAGCCACGGACGAAATCGGGATTTGCTCACAGAGCAAAATCCGGCTGGACGGAAAGGAAGCAAAAGTATACAAATTCCCGTCCCGCCGCAGCGACAGCGGCCTTGTTAATCTGCTTCCCCTTTGGATTTCTCACGGTTCTTATAGACATTATACTGGTTCTTACACCGGACACTGTAAAATGCAGCGTTGGATCGGCTGCCCAAGAACACCTTCTAACAGTGCTTGCACAGGCGCATAGGTTGATCCTCGTCCACCAGCATGAAGCTGAATGAGAGATACTTTTACTGTTTCGGATGCGGGGCCACCGGCAATGTGATCGACCTTATGGCGAGGCTGTTTGGCCTGAGCAGTTATGAGGCAGCGCAGAGGCTGGCACAGGATTTTGGGATTGGTCTGGACAAGACCCCTGCGGCAATCGCCTTGCCCAAACCGGAGTGTCCTCTGCTGAAAGCATACCGACAGGAGGAAGTACGCTGCTTACGGGTGCTGTGCGATTATCTGCATCTTTTGGAAAAATGGAAACGGAGCTATGCCACAGGACAAATTAGATGATCGGTTTGTGGAAGCCTGCCAGATGCTGGACTATGTGAAGTATCTGGCGGAGTTGCTCATTGCCGCCGAACTGGAACAGCGGGTAAAAATTGTAGAAATGCTGAACAAGGATGGCTTGATTGCCGGTTTGGAGGAACGGTTAAGGAGATCGGAAAAGGAGGAAGTTACCCATGAAGAAAAACAAGTAGCCTGACGGAATGCCCGTCTGGTTCGATGGAAAAAGCATCAACGAAACCCTGTTTTGTGAAGAGTTCTTGCAGACACACAAGATCATCTTCACAAACGGGGCTTTTTTCATGCCAGAAGGCCGTGTGACCGATGAACTGCCCCTGCGGGGAGAGATTTTTGAGGAGCTGAAACGCTGTGCGGTGAGCAATGTCTCCCGCAAAATCAGCAACATTGTGGAGCTGATGAGGCTGGCGGCATTGGTGGAGGATTTTCCCCCGGAACCGGATCGGATTCATCTTTCCAACGGGACGCTTTTTCTGGATGGAACCTTTGTGGAGGGAAAGTCGGAAATTGTCCGCAACTGCTTTCCCGTGGTCTACAACCCCAACGCTCCGAAACCTGTCCTCTGGCTGAAATCCATCAAGTTCAGACTGCCTATCATAGAGGAAGATATGAACATCAGTTTGGACAACGAACAGCAAGTTGAAATGGCTCATCCCTCTCTTTTTTACTTCGGAACCCGGACCGGGGGAAGGCATCGGCGTGTGCTGCGCGCGCTGACGTACACTGTGGAAGCGTTATGGAGGAACGCGGAAAGGTCCGGGGTAATCAGCCCGAACATGCCCAGCAGGATCAGAGAGGAGTTGAACCCGATGATAAAGCGGTAGTTACGTTCTATTTTTTCAAGGACGGCACAGCTCAATTCCCTTAAAACAACCAGTTCAGCCAGAGAGCTGGACAACAGGGAAATATCCGCCACTTCACGGGCGATATCGGAAGAATCCTTCATGGAGACGGAAACGTCTGCACAGGAAAGAGCGGGGGAATCGTTGATGCCGTCTCCCACCATGCACACTGTTTTGCCGGATTTCTTCAATTGCTGGATAAAGCGGGCCTTATCTTCAGGCAGAACCTGGGAACGGTATTCCGTGATGCCCAACTGGCGGCTGATGGCGCGGGCTGCGGATTCGCTGTCCCCCGTGAGCATGATGATGGAGGAAATGCCCTGCCGTTTCAGCCGGGCGATCGTCTCTGCGGCTTCCGGCCTGGGCGGGTCGCTGACGCCGATCATGCCGATTGCTCTGCGGCCTATGGCGAGAAAGATGTTGGATTTGCCTCTGGCGTGATTGCGTATGGTCAGCCTTTGTTCTTCCGTGAGGGGGATGCGTTCATCTTCAAAGAGAAAATGGTAGCTGCCCACAAGAACCTTTTTCCCATGAAGGCGGGAGGAAATGCCGTGGGCCACGATGTATTCCACCTCCGCGTGTTCTTCTTCATGGTGCAGGCCCTCCTCCAGCGCTTTGCGCACAACGGCCCGCGCCACGCTGTGGGGGAAGTGTTCTTCCAGGCATGCTGCCGTTTTCAGGATATATTCCCTGCTGCAGTCGCTCAAAGGGATGATCTGCGTTACCTGAGGGCAGGCGGAGGTCAGCGTGCCCGTCTTGTCAAAAACGATGGTGTCCGTTTTGGCGAACAGCTCCATGAATTTCCCACCCTTGATCATGATCTTGCGCGCTGCGGCCTCTTTCATGGCGGAGATGACGGAGATGGGGGTGGCGAGCTTGATGGCGCAGGAATAATCCACCATCAGCACGGAGAGAGCCTTGGAGATATTCCTGGTGAACAGAAACAGCGCCCCTGCCGTGAGCAGGGTATAGGGAACGATAGAATCCGCCAGCTTTTCCGCCCGGCTTTGGATGCGCGCTTTCAGTTCCTCCGAATGGTCGATCAGGGCGATGATATTGTTAATGCGGGACTGGTCTCCTGCGGCGTCCACCCGGATGACGAGGGAACCCGTTTCCAGCGTGGTTCCGGCAAAGACGACGGACCCTTCCCGTTTGGAAGCCGCTTCCGATTCCCCCGTCATGGCGGCCTGGTTGACTTCCGCTTCTCCGGACAGCACGGTACCGTCCACAGGGATGACGTTCCCCGCGTCCACGCGGATTTTCTCCCCCGGGCGGATTTGCTCCATGGGAACCTGGCGCATGCCTCCCTCTTCCACCCGCCAGACGCGGTCTATATTTATGCTCAGGCTGGCCGCAAGCGCCGCCCGGGTCTTTTTCCGAGTGTAATTTCCCAGCAGGTCTGAAATGGAAAGAAGGAACATGATGGAATTGGCCGTTCCGTAAGCCTTCGTGCCGATGGAAACCCCGATGGAGACGGCGTCCAGAACGGCTACGTTGAGCCGTCCGCTTCCCAGGCCGGCCATTCCGCGCCGTAAATAGGAACCGTAATTCCAGAATGCTTTGGCCATTCTGAGCGGGGGCGGCAGAAACACCTTGCAAAGCAGGAAAGAGGAAGCTTTCCCCGCTATGCGGAGAAAAAAGGACCGGGCCAGTTTCCTGGCCTCCGCGCGCTCTTCCGGTTCGTGGCTGCGGAGTGTTTCCGGCCTGAGCCTGTCCAGCGTGCGGAAAATGGCCTGGGGGCTGGTTCCTTCATACAGGATGAACACACCTCCGTTGCAGGGGGTGGCCTTGACGGAGTATACGCCTTTCTGTTTCAGGAGCCTGCATTCGATGCCGTAAGCCTGGTCATGATTGAATGCGCAGCGGCCGCTGCGTACACGGAGCCTGCCGGGCGTATGATGGATAACCTGGTAATGCATGGATAAGGAAAAAGAAAAGGGGGAAACGCCCTTCTCCGTGCGTTTCCCCCGTTGGGGGCGGTCCATTCCGCTGGCGGAGAAGGAAACGGGCGCCCCGCTGTTTGGTGATGAACAATGAGATTGCTACTGTTCCGGCCTGCTGTTTTTCGCGGCGGCCTCATGGCACAGGTCCTGGGCTTCTTCCCGGATGTTTGCCAGTTGTTCCATGGCCTTCTGCTGGATGAGCATGGCCTTGGAAAGGCCCTGGACGGCCAGTTTCCTGGCAACGGGACTTTTTACTACTTTCGCGCCGATGGCGGCGGCGATCATTCCTCCGACGAAGCCCCAGAGGCCTTTGTTGTTCATGTAACTCATGGTAATGTTTTGATTGGGTTCATCCGGCTTTGGCGGCATGCAGCCGCTTCTTTTCCGGAAGGATTGGATTATATCCAATCCAGCCTGCATTTTTTTAGCGTGCCCCCGTATTCTGGTCAAGATGAATTAGCTGAAACTAATTTTTTTAGCAGGCATGAAAATATTTTTGCGATATTTTTAATACATTGAAAACAAATAAAATATAATGAACCAACATAATGTTGTACTGAGCAGGGCAAGGGCATTGGGAAGAAAAAGTGTTGACTGAATAGTTAGTTCAATCTAACTTTGCCGCGTTGCATGAACTTGACCCATACAGGACTTCACCGTTTCTTCCGCCGGGTCTGCCGGTACAGGAAACTGGCCGGGCTGCTCATCCGGCGTCCCAGATACCGTCTGCTCTGCGGAGACTGTGGGTTCTGTATGGGGGCATGCGGCAGAGCTGTGAAAGAGCAAGCCCGGGAGAACGGAAGCGGAGCTCTTTCCCTGTAAAAGGAAAGCGCCCCTCTCCACCCCTGGATCAATCATATAAGTATTATACCACAAACATCCAACGATAAGACTAACCGTTTTCTATGAAGAAGCATAACATAATAGCAATGGCGTTGACGAGCCTCATGGCGCTTCCTGTAATCGCTCAAGACAGCACCCCTGCTGTTGGTGATATTTTACAGGGCATCAACATGTTCACTCCGGAAGAAGGCGATCCTGCCTACAAGGTGAAGGCCAATGAGAAATACGGCACCCAATGGGGTGTGGATATGGCCTACGGACTTTGGAATACGGAAAAGGTTTCCGATGTTAAGCGCCATAACAACCTGGCTCTTCTTCATGCCCAGCTTAATCAGCGCCTTATTGAAGACAAGGCCAACGGGGGAACCTGGTTGCGTGTGGAATTTTCCGGTTCATGGGGGCTGGATCGTGAATCCGCACAGAGCGATACGTTTTTCACTGAAGCCTATGCCACGGCTTCCGGCTTGCATGCTGACGCGATGGGGCCTCATGAAGGAATATTTCCTGAAGTGGCTCTGATGCAATACTTTGCAGGGAAGCGCGCTTGCCTCATCGCAGGTATGGTGAATCTCACCAACTACTTTGATGCTGTCAGCATTGCCAATGACTCCTTCTCCTCTTTCACCAATGACGGGTTTGTGAACTCCACTATCCTGCCTTTGGTGGACAGCAATATTGGCGGTATTCTGCAAGTTGAACTCAACCGCAATAATTACATGATGGTTGCCGTTTCCCGCACGGGATGCGATTCCGGCTACAATCCTTTTAATTCCGATTATTGTGATGGTTATGCCGTGGTTGGCGAATACGGCCATATCTTTGCCGACGGCGCTGCGACTCTCCGTATCAATCCGTTCTATACCAGCACGGATGTGGACATGGACGACGGGACCGGGGAACGCCGCCGCCAAAATGCCGGGCTTGTCGCGAGCATCGAATATACTCCCTGCGATCCTCTGACCATTTACTCTCGCGCCGGATTTGCCGCCAAACAATACTTGAGCAACTCCGCTGAATTCTCCGTGGGCGCCAACATTAAGCTCTTCCCTTCCCGTGAAGATGACTTCCTGGGCATTTCCTACGGTGTGTTCAAGGGGCAGACCCCCTGTGACGGAGAGCGCGCTGAGCATAACCGAGAACAGGTGCTGGAAGTCATGTACAGTTTCCAGGTGAATGATTATTTCAAAGTTGTTCCTCACTTCCAGTACATCGCGAATCCGGCTTACAGCACTTCCAGCGAAAACATTCTCTGGGGCGTTCAGGCAGTCTTTTCTTTCTGATCAGCTGATCCTGGACATGGCCGCCTTTTCTCTTAAATCAGGCATGGCCGGAGTTTCATGAAAACATAATGACATTAAATCTTCCTTGTCTGTCTCCATGCAGTGAGCGGAATCCTGCGTGAGAAAGATATAGAAGGGGTCTGCATGACCTGGCGGCAACGCCGCATTCTCGATCAGGTAGAGGATGCGGCGTTGCTTATTTGATTACGGAGCCATTTACCCTCCTTTATTGATGCCTGCTGGCGGAGCTTGGACCGGCAATGTATGCCGGGTCATGGAATGGCCTTCAGCCTTTCCTTATCTACCGTCAAATACTGACTGTTGAAGGTAGGAGGCTTCCCCAAGGCTATTCCGTAGAATTTTTATCCCGGGGAAAAATAAAAGCCGCCTGAAAATGGGCTTTCCCGCCTTTGGCTCCGTTCCCGGAAAAAACGGAAAAGAAGGCTTTTTGCCACACCGGAAGATGGATGGGAGCCGCAACGTTTCCGGGGGCCGAAGCGTTTAAAACCATATTGACTTAAACGGGAATTATCTTAAACTGACAGAATGAGTAAGGTTCAATGGGAAATTTCAAATGATGAAGTGACCGACCGTGATACTGCTCTGCGCCGCTTGCAGGAAGGAACGACCGGCCACGTGGTGTGCGCCCGCGACGGCGCGTGCCTCCAGTCTTATAAGGAAGCGGATGGCGTGTACCATTGCGAAATCGTATTCAAGACGGATTCCTGCTGCCCGCCGGTATTCGCCGCCCCGGAAGGGGTGACGGGAAAGGAGCTGGAAATGCTTTACGATCGTTTTGCCAATGGGGACGATTTTTCCTTTGTGGAAAAGGAATGGGAACCTCTGATGGCCGTGGAATACCGCCATCGCCACAATGTGATGTGGTTCATCTTCCTGTTTATTGCGCTGGTAATTGCGGCCATGGCGGCATATCAGCACGGTTGGATTGAGTGACAGGGTAGAGGCTGGCTGCGGCAGGCGCCGTAGCAGAAAAACCTGCAAACCGTAGAAAATGGTTTGCAGGTTCTGGATGGGATAACCGGGGCCGGGATTTAATCCTGTTTTCCGTGGTCGTGATGGTGGCCGCCGCAGCAATTTCCGCCGCCACCGCAACAGCCGTCGCTGTTGTTGCCGCAACATCCGCAGTTGCCGCAGCATTTGCCGCGCTTGCTGAAAATTTTGTATAACGCGTAAGCCAGGGCCAGGAAAAGAAGGGTGGCGATGATATATGTTCCCATATTGGTCAGTAGAGTTAAGGAATTGGTTTAGAAGTTATTTGGAGGCTGTATAAGGTTTCTTTGCCACCAGGTAAACGAACCCCAGCAGGAGCAATAGGGCAATGCCCTGCCCGATGCCGAAGGAAGCTTCCGCATAAAGCCATGCTCCCAGCTGGTAAATCAGGAAGGCCAGGCAGTACGCCAGGGCGCACATGTAGCCGATGGCGAAGAAGGTCCATTTGGCGCTGTTCATTTCCCTTCTGATAGCGCCCATAGCCGCGAAGCAGGGGGCGCAGAGAAGATTGAAAATCATGAAGGAGAAAGCGCTCAGGAAGGTGAAGGCTCCCGCTTGGACCAGGCGGTCCCCGGTTTCCCTGATTTCCGCATCTTCATCTTCCTCTTCTTCCGCTTCAGCAGCGGATTCTCCGGAACCTTCCTCCAGGGATGCCTGGAGCTCCCGGCCGGCGGGGGCCATTTCCTGCGTTTCGGGGGAGTCCTCCGTTTTTTCCGCTTCATCTTCCCCGGAACTGCCGTCCGCATACAGGACGCCGAAGGTGCCTACCACGTTTTCCTTGGCAATCAATCCGGTAATGGTAGCCATGGTGGGTTTCCATTCACCCCAGCCCAGAGGCTGGAAGACAGGCGCGGCCACATTGCCGATGGAGGCCAGCATGCTGTCATTCTGCTCTACGGAATCCACCTTCCAGTTATAGCTGGAGAGGAACCAGATCAGGGCGCTGGACACAAAGATGACGGTCCCGGCTTTTTGTACGAAAGCCTTGCAGCGGTCCCATGCATGAATGATGACGTTCTTCCAGGCCGGGATGTGGTAAATGGGAAGTTCCATGACGAAGGGAGTGGGATCCCCGGCGAACATGGCAGTCTTTTTCAGAATAAGGCCGGAAAGGATGATGGCGCCCACCCCGATGAAATAGGCCCCCGGAGCCACCCAGGAATTTTCCGGGAAGAAGGCTCCGGCAATCAGGGCAATGATGGGAGTTTTGGCCCCGCAGGGGATGAACGTGGTGGTCATGATAGTCATGCGCCTGTCCTTTTCGTTCTCAATGGTGCGGGTCGCCATGACTCCAGGAACGCCGCACCCCATGGAAACGAGCATGGGAATAAAGGATTTCCCGGAAAGGCCGAATTTGCGGAAAATGCGGTCCATGATGAACGCTACGCGGGCCATGTAGCCGCAATCCTCCAATATGCCCAGGCACAGGAACAGAACCGCCATTTGCGGGAGGAATCCCAGAACGGCTCCCACGCCGGCAATCACGCCGTCCTGGATCAGGCTTTCCAGCCATGGGGCGCAGCCGGCGTTTTCCAGCAGGCTTCCTACCCATTCCGGAACCCATTCCCCGAAGAAAGTATCATTGGCCCAGTCCGTGCCCCATGCGCCTATCGTCTGAATGGAGATGTAATATACAGCCCACATAACGACGGCAAAAATGGGGAGGCCCAGCCAGCGGTTGGTGATGATGCGATCAATCCTGTCGCTGCCTGTCAGGCTGCCGGGGCTGGCTTTAACGACGGCGTCTTTGATGATGCGGGAAATGGAATTATAGCGTTCATTGGTGATAATGGATTCACTATCGTCATCCATTTCCCGTTCCATGGTTTCAATAATCCCGTTGATGCGGGATTGTTCCTCGGGATTGAGCGCGAGCTGGTCCGCGACTTTCTGGTCTCTTTCGAAAACTTTAACGGCAAACCATTTTTTCTGCTGATCCAGGCATTTGCCGGTGATGATTTCCCCAATTTCTCCGATGGCTTTTTCCAGATGGTCCGGAAAGTGGACGGCCTGCGGGGTCCGGGCGTCGTCCGACGCAGTCGTCGTTACTACGGCGTCTATCAGTTCACGGATGCCGGTCCCCTTGAGAGCGCTGATTTCCAGCACCTGGCAACCGAGGTTGCGTGCAAGTTTTTCCGTGTCGATCCTGTCGCCGCGCTTCCGGACAATGTCCATCATGTTCAGCGCTATAATGACGGGAACGCCCAGTTCGCAAAGCTGGGTGGTGAGGTAAAGATTGCGTTCCAGGTTGCTGCCGTCAACCAGGTTCAGGATGAGGGAGGGATGGTCCGTGACCAGGTAATTCCGGCTGACGACTTCCTCCAGGGTATAGGGGGAAAGGGAATAAATGCCCGGAAGGTCTTCAATGATGATATTTTTATGGCCTTTCAGGCGGCCTTCCTTTTTTTCCACGGTGACGCCGGGCCAGTTCCCGACGTATTGGTTGGCGCCTGTCAGGGCGTTAAAGAGCGTGGTTTTCCCGCAGTTGGGGTTGCCCGCTAGGGCGATGGTAATGTTGCTCATGAATGGTTTCCTTGTCTTGATATATGGGTGCCCGTCTTGCTGTAAAGTCAGGAAACGTGCGGTAATAGAGGCGGAATCAATGGATATGGATGTTCTCCGCTTCCGATTTGCGAATGGAGAGTTCGTACCCGCGGACAGTAACTTCAATGGGATCTCCCAGAGGGGCGACTTTGCGGATGAATATCTGCGTTCCCTTGGTAACCCCCATGTCCATGATGCGTCTTCTGACCGGGCCTTCCCCCGCCAGTTTGCCGACGGTGACGGTTTCCCCGATGAGGGCATCTTTCAATGTACGATGTTTGGTCATAGAATAATGGTTGGTTGTTGGATGGAATAACTCAGGCAACGAATATTTTGCTGGCAAGCGCCTTGCTGAGCGCAATCCTGGAGCCTTTGACGTTGATAATGAAATTACCGCCGTTTTCGGAAACGATGGAGACCGTGCTCCCGGCAACGAAGCCCAGGCTTTCCAGAAAACGCCGGGTTTCATCCTTGCCATGGATTTTGTTGACTTGGCGAATATCGCCGATGTTGAGCATGGAGAGTGGCATGGTGCGTGTATGAATCAAATCCGGAAAGAAGTTAGTTTTATCAAACTGATAAGTCAATGATATTATTAGGCTATATTTGTTCAATCAATGTAAAATACATTTAATATAAATTGTTTATGTATTAGTTTAATCTAAGTGTAGCCGACAGGGAGGAGGAAGGGAATGGAAGTTTCCCGGCAGTGCCTGCCGTAGGAACTGGAAGGAAAATGCAAAAAAGCCGCGCCAATGAATGTTCATTGGCGCGGCTGGAAAAAGAGCTTTTCTTCAGATTCAGGAGGCAGGGCAAACTTCGCCCTGGACGGGTTTGCCGTTGTATTCTCCGGTAAGCGTCTTCAGGAAAGCCACCAGAAGTCTCACTTCCTTCTTGTCCAGTTTATCGTAACCGAGCTGGTAATGGTACATTTTCGTAATGGCTTCCTCCAGCGTCTGTGCGGAGGCGTCATGCATGTACGGCCAGGTGAGTTCTACGTTGCGGAGGGTCGGAACGCGGAAGCGGTGCCTGTCCGATTCCTTTTTGGAGAAATTCATCAGGCCGTTATCGTCATTGGTCTTGGCGCGTCCGGCAAAGAAATCGCCTTTGAGGTCGGCGTATTCAAAGGACTGGCCTCCCATGGCGGGACCGGTGTGGCAGGTCTGGCAACCAAGCTTCAGGAAAAGCTTGTAACCTTTTTTGGCGTTCTCGCTGATGGCGTTTTCATCCCCTTTCAGGTAGCGGTCAAACGGGCTGTTCGGGGTGATAAGAGTTTTTTCATATTCCGCGATGGCATTCGTGATGGTCTCTCCGGTGAATCCCTGGGGGTAAACCTTTTTGAATTCTGCGGCAAAAGCGGTGTCCTGGTCCAGTTTGGCAGCGATCTTCTTCCAGTCATCCGGATGTTCGTACCCCATTTCCACCGGATTCAGGGGCGGTCCGCCGGCTTGTTCCTGGAGGTTGGCTGCGCGTCCGTCCCAAAATTGCTTGGCATGGAAAGCGGCATTGAAAACGGTGGGGGCATTGATGCCGCCTTTCTGGCCGCGGACTCCGGTGGAAGTGGGCAGGTTGTCCGTCCCGGCTTTTTCCAGGGAATGGCAGGAAGCGCAGGAAACGGTATTGTCCGTGGAAAGGCGCACGTCATGAAAAAGCTTGTAGCCCAGGGCCACTTTGGCCGGATCCGTGGGGAGGGCGTCCGGAATGGGGGCAAGAGGGGAAAGGGCGTATTCCTCTCCTACCATATCGCCGAAAATTTTCAGGCGCTCATCCTTGATCCACTGGAGCATGGCGTTTTTCTCCCGGAGAGTGAGCGTGCTGCCCCAGTGCACCATGGTGTAGGAAGTGGGGGGCATGGAATTGATTTGAAGCACATGTTCCAGCTTGGAAAGGGTGACGGCAGTGGGAGGTTCTTCCATATTGTAGCTGCGCTGCCCGTCCCTGATATGGCGCGCCAGCAGGCCTCCGGAAAGAGTATTGACCAGTTCGGAAATGTGAGTGCCGGGCTTGTGGCAGTCCGCACATTTGGAATTCATGGTCTGTGCGGTAATTTCCGCCGCCTGGGCGGACGTCAGTGGCTTGACATTCTGGTTCGGCAGGAACAGGGGGGCGACAGCCGCCGTCACGATGACCGTGCCGCCCAGAATGGCTCCTGCCTTGATGAAGGAACATGTTTTGCTCATGAGATTCTCAATGACGTGGAATTGCCCGGATGGTAAAAGGGGAAGGATAAAAAATCAAGATTTATTCTAAAGTTCGCCGGCCTTTCTCAGGTCTTCGTTAATGGCTTCCAGAACATCCGCTTCCGGGGTGAAATTGGCGGCATGGTAGGAGCTGCGGACCAACGGCCCGGATGCCACGTGCCTGAAGCCTTTGGAGCGCGCAACTTCCTCATACCGGGCGAAATCATCCGGATGGACGTATTTGACCACCGGAAGATGGTTGCGGGAGGGGCGCAGGTATTGCCCCAACGTCAGGACCGTGACGCCGTGCTCCAGCAAATCGTCCATGGAGCGGAAAAGCTCTTCTTCCGTTTCCCCCAGGCCCAGCATGATGCCGCTCTTGGTAGACACTTTGCCGTCCACGCACTCCAGAGCCATCCGGAGAACGCGCAGGGACCGCCGGTACTGGGCGCGGAAGCGGACAATGGGCGTGAGGCGTTCCACCGTCTCCAGATTGTGTCCGAAAATATGCGGACGGGCCGCCATCAGCGTCTGGATGGAGGAGGGCTTCTCATTCAAGTCCGAGGCAAGCACTTCAATGATCGTGGAAGGGCTGGCTTTTCTGACGGCCCTAATTACCTGGGCGAAATGCGCGGCGGCGCCGTCCGGCAAATCATCCCGGGTGACCATGGTAATCACGGCGTGGCGCAGCTTCATGTGCACGACGGCTTCCGCCACGTGCTGCGGTTCTTCAGGATCCAGAGGGCCGGGCTTGGCCGTGCGGGTGGCGCAGAATCCGCAGGCGCGCGTGCACCGTTCTCCGGCAATCATGAACGTGGCCGTACCCTGGTTCCAACATTCATAACGGTTGGGGCAGTGTGCTTCTTCACAGACGGTGAAGAGGTTTTTGCCTTCCACAAGCTGCTTGACGTCCCAGAATTCCCGGCCGTTGGGCAGACGAACCTTGATCCACGACGGTTTGCGTTCCGTTCCTTCCGCAGTCTCATTGTCGTTCCGGCGTTCCATAGTCCCGCTAGCTTGCCGTGACTCTGCTGCTTTGGCAAATGCAAAGTGTTTTATTCCGGACTTCATTCCCCGTTTTCATCCGGAGGGGAAGAAAGACGCGCAGACAATTTTTTCCGTTCTTTTGCCGCCAGACGCGCCGCACGGAAAAACTCCTGGAGATGAAGCAGGCACTCGTCTCCCAGTACGCCGGGACGCACCTCGCACTTATGGTTCAGGGGCGGATTGGAATCCAGCAGATTGATCCAGCCCCCCGCAGCCCCGGTTTTTGCATCCGGGCAGCCGAAAACGACGCGGTCCGGACGGCAGTGGACGATAGCTCCTGCGCACATGGGGCACGGCTCCTTGGTGACATACAGGGTGCAGCCTTCCAGCCGCCAGTCGCCCAAAGCCTCCTGGGCCGCCGTCAGGGCAATCATCTCCGCATGGGCCGTAGCATCCTTGAGCGTCTCCACCTGGTTCCAGCCCCGGCCGATCACGCGGCCATCCTTCACCACAATGGCTCCAACAGGCACTTCCCCTTTCACGAGGGCCTTTCTGGATTCTTTCATGGCTTGGCGCATGAACCATTCGTCCGAACCGGGCATTTCCATCATTACGGAGGTTATCATGGATCGGGCGGCGCGGTTCTGGCAAGCTCTTTCTGGAAGATTCTTATTGTGTTTTATACGGTAAGTGCGCCATGCCGCGGAAAGGGGTGGGGATGAATGCGTTTTTACGTTGATTCCGGAGAATGGGTGGCATAAGTATGGACTATGAGCTTTTCAGAACCCTGTGCCTTGGCCGTTGATTTCGGCGGCACGAGCATCAAAATGGGCGTAACGGCGGGGGAGCGTATTCTGGCGACGGCCGACCGCATCCCTACTGCCATGTTCGAAAGCCCGCAGGCAATCATTGATGCCATGATTGCGTCCGCCCGCACCCTGCGCGGACAATTCCCCTCCGCCTGTGTGATGGGCATGGGAATGCCGGGATGGTGTGATTACCAGCGGGGAGTGCTTTACCAGCTTACCAATGTGAGGGTCTGGGATAGGGAAATTCCGGTGAAAGAGATGATGGAGCAGGCCCTGGGCCTCCCCGTCGTGCTGGATAATGACGCCAACTGCATGGCTTATGCGGAATGGAAGCTGGGCGCCGGGCGCGGCATGTCCAACCTGGTGTGCCTGACGATGGGAACGGGGATAGGCGGGGGAATCGTGGTGCATGACCGCATGCTGCGGGGAAGGCGGCTTTCCGCTGCGGAACTGGGCCAGACCAGTATTCATTACCAGGGGAAAACGGGACCGTTCGGCAGCCGGGGAGCCATTGAGGAATACATCGGCAACAACGAACTGGCGGCGGAGGCGGTTAAACGGTATGCCGGGGCGGGAATCATCAAGACGGTGGATGAATGCACGCCCAGGCATCTGGACGAGGCTGCCCGGTCCGGATGTCCTATAGCCCTTCAATTATGGGAAGATACGGCGGAAATGCTGGGCTGCCTGATCATGAACCTGATGTATACGCTGGTGCCGGACGCCTTCATCATCGGGGGCGGTGTGGCCAAGGCAGGGGATTTGTTGATGAAGCCGCTGCTGGAGAACCTCAGGAAACAGTTGTTTCCTCTCCTGATGGAGGATTTGAAAATTCTGCCTGCCAGATTTGGAGCGGAGGCGGGGTTGCTGGGAGCGGGAGCCATGGCGATGGATGAATTCATGGGGATGGGGATTTTGGAACGGTTTAAGGATCAGAAATCAACGCAGACTTTTTGTTAGTTTGGGCTAATATAGGGCTTGCCATGCCGGAGAGGCAGGCGTACAAGCGGAACAGGTCATGAGCACGGAACATTCCCACGAACATTTTCCGGAAGGTGCTTCCTGTTGTTCCGGAAGCTGCGGTTCTGGAAGCTGTTGCTGCTCCGGAGACGCCATCGGGCCTGTTCCCGCCGTGCTGGGCATTGCCCTGTTCATCAGTGCGCTGGCGGCGGGCGGCGATTCCCTGGCCGGTATGGCCGCCTACGTGGGCTCCTACCTGCTGATAGGCTGGGATGTACTGAAGGCCGCCTTTCTGGGGATGATGCGCGGCCGCGCCATCAATGAAAATTTTCTGATGAGTATTGCTTCCCTGGGGGCGATGTTCCTGGGGGATTATTCCGAGGCGGTGGGGGTGATGCTGTTCTACCGCGTGGGAGAGTACCTTCAGGAACGTGCGGTGGGCAGCTCCCGCCGGTCCGTAAGCGAACTGATGAGTCTGAGGCCTGAGGCCGTCCATGTGAAAAAAGCCGGAGCCGTAGATGACGTTCCTCCTTCCGAGGTTCTGCCCGGCTCCCTGATTGAAGTGCGCCCCGGCGAACGCGTTCCGTTGGACGGTGTGGTAACGGGAGGTTTCTCCGTGCTGGATACCTCCGCCATGACCGGGGAATCCCTGCCGGTGGAAGCCGGATCCGGAAGCCCCGTGCTGGCGGGGTACATCAACGGGCAGGGTGTGCTGGAAGTGCGTACGGAGCGGGACTGGCGGCATTCCGCCCTGGCGCGGGTCCAGGAACTGGTGGAAGCCGCATCAGGCCGCAAATCCCCTCTGGAGGGGAGGCTGTCCTCATTTTCCCGCATTTATACGCCGCTGGTGATTTCCATAGCCGCTCTGGTATTTTTGCTTTATCCCCTTGTGACGGGCGGAAGCTGGGCGGACGGTCTGTTCCGCGCCCTGGTCCTGCTGGTGATTTCCTGCCCCTGCGCGCTGGTGCTGTCCATCCCGCTGGGCTTTTTTGCCGGAATAGGGAGAGCGGCGCGGCAGGGGATTTTGCTGAAAGGGAGCAACTATCTGGATGCCCTGCGGAAGGTGAAGACGGTGGTGTTTGACAAAACCGGAACCTTGACGGAAGGCGTTTTTTCCGTGGATGAAGTGCTTCCCCGTGACGGCGTTTCCCCGGAGGAACTGCTGTACTGGGCGGCCCATGCGGAACTCTCTGCCTCCCATCCGCTGGGGCGTTCCATTGTGAAGGCATATGAAGGGACTCTGTTTCCGGACCGCGTGGCGGAACTGGTAGAGGTGACGGGCGGCGGCGTTTCAGCCCGCGTGGAAGGGAGACCGGTTCTGGTGGGGAAAAAGTCTTTTCTTCAAGAGGCCGGCGTAAGGACGGAGGAGGGAGAAGACCATGGCGTGACCGTTTATGCGGCGTTGGACGGCATACTTCTGGGATGCCTCCGCCTGTCTGACCGCGTCAAGCCGGGAGCGGAGCGTGCGGTGCGGAAATTGAGGGAACTGGGCGTTTCCAACCTGGTCATGCTGACGGGGGATTCTTCTTCCGCCGGAACGGAAGTGGGGCTTAAGCTGGGGATGGACGGGGTATTCTGCGGGCTGATGCCTGCCGGCAAGCTGGAGCATGTGCGCCGGCTGAAACCTGAAACGGGGCTGCTTGCCTTTGTGGGGGACGGTATGAATGACGCCCCTTCCCTCGCTGTTGCCGACATCGGCATTGCCATGGGCGGCGTAGGGTCCGATACGGCTCTTCAGGCGGCTGACGTAGTGGTGATGAAGGGAGATCCTTTGGCCGTTCCGCTGGGGATGATGCTTTCCCAAGCCACAGAGCGCATCATTGTGCAGAACATCGTTCTTATTTTGGGCGTCAAAATTCTGGTCATGGTGCTGGGTATTCTGGGGCTGGCTGGGATGTGGGCCGCCGTGATGGCGGATGTGGGCGTCTGCCTGCTTGCGGTGGGCAACTCCATGCGTATTTTCCGGGTGAAGCTGGACATGTGACGAAAGGGAACTCTCTTCCTCCCCCTGTTTATGGGAGGATGCCCCCATCCCGATATCCGGATGCTGCCGCGGAATCTTGGAACAGCGGAAGATATCCTGATAAAAAAGCCTCCGTTCCGGCGGGCGGAACGGAGGACGGGGGAAAAACAGGCCGGGCAGAAAATCTTACCGCAGCCCCGTCAGCAGAAGTTCCGCGTTATTCTGTGTCTTGGAGATATTTTGCAGGAGAGTCTGAAGGCCTTCCCAGCCCGGTTTCATGGCGAGCTGGCGGCGCAATTGCATGATTTTGACGAATTCCTGTTCGTTATACAGCCTGTCGTCATTGCGGGTGCCGCTCTGGGAAAGGGAAATGGCCGGATAAATGCGCCGTTCGGAAAGTTCCCGGTCCAGGCGGATTTCCAGATTGCCCGTTCCCTTGAATTCTTCAAAAATCACTTCGTCCATTCTTGATTCCGTGTCTACCAGGCATGTGGCGATGATGGTCAGGCTGCCTCCTTCTTCCACATTGCGCGCCGCGGAAAAGAATTTGCGCGGTTTTTCCAATGCATTGGACCCCAGGCCGCCGGACATGATGCGTCCTCCCGTCTGGTTGGCATTGTAGCCACGGGCCAGCCTGGTGAGGGAATCCAGCAGGATGACGACGTCTCTGCCCATTTCCACCAGGCGTTTGGCCCGTTCGATAACCAGATCGGAAACCTGGGCATGGCGCCGGGAAGGTTCATCAAAAGTGGAGGCGAATACCGGAGCATCCACGGTTTCTTCAAAATCCGTTACTTCCTCCGGACGTTCGTCCAGCAACAGCACAATCAGTTCCACTTCTGGATAATTGGCCCTGATGGAACGGGCGATTGTTTTCAGAAGAACGGTTTTTCCTCCGCGCGGGGGGGCCACAATCAGGCCGCGCTGCCCTTTGCCGAAGGGCGTCATGAGGTCCAGCACGCGCATGGCGGCGGAATTGACCCCCTTGTTTTCCAGAAGGAGGCGTTCCTTGGGGAAGAGGGGGGTGAGGCGTTCAAAATCGCTGCGCGCCCGGTAGTCTTCCGCAGGGATGTCCTCCACGCTGATGACGGAGGCTGCAGAAAGGTACTTGTCATGAGGCCGCAATTTGCGCAGCCTGACCTTGATCTGCTGGCCTACGCGGAGATGCAGGGGTTTGATGAGATTGCCGCCCAGATAAATATCATCCGGAGAGGTGCGGAAACTTTTCACCGGATCCCTCAGCATGGCGTAATTATCCTTGGCTTGTTCCATGACCCCGGAAACTACGACTTCATGGCCCTTTGCCAGAAGCTGTTTCCCCAATTCAAAAACCAGCTGGGACTTGGTGAGGGAGGCCGCGTTCCGGATGGGCAGCCCTTCCGCCATTTCCTGAAGATCGTTCAGGGGGCGTTTCCGCAGTTCATTGATGTCAATCTGCTCCAGAACAGGGGCTGCTTCCTCCTCCTCCCGGACTGCGTTTCCACTATTTTCCTCCGGAGCGGCAGCCGGCTGTTCCCCGGAGGTTTCTTCCGGCGCGGGCAGGGGCTTGGGGAGGGTTTCCTGCGGAATATCTCCGGCGAGGGAAGGGGTGTTGTCGAGTTCTTCAGTCATGAAAAAAATGTTGGTAAAGTCTTTGGGTTTGCTGGCGGAGCAGGTCCGGGGGGCCTTCATTCCAGATGACGAAGTCGGCCGCAGCCACTTTTTCCATGATAGGCCGCTGGGCCGCCAGAATGGCTTCAATCATATCCTCCCGGAATCCATTCCTGATAGCCAGGCGGGTTTTCTGCGTTCCCCTGGAAACAGCCACCACGCACACGGCATCTTGGCAATAGCGCGCCGAAGTTTCAAAAAACAGGGGCACGTCAATGACAAACCCGTCCACCTCCGTATTCTGACGCGCCGCCAGCATTTGCGCAAGACATTCTTGATGCAGCAGGGGGTGAATGATCCCTTCCAGCGTTCTGCGGCTTTCCGGATTCCGGAAAACAAGCTCCCGCAAAAAATGCCTGTCAGCCTTTCCGGAGGAGTCTACGCTGGCTGGGCCGAAGACGCTGGAGAGGGGGGCTTTCAGCGTACCGCCATCCAGCAATCTGCCCGCCTCCGCATCACAGTCAAACAGGCGCAGGCGCGCGCCTCCCGCCTCCATCAGCAGACGGATGAATGTAGATTTCCCGGTGGCTATTCCTCCGGTAACAATCAGGGTTTTCATGGGGGGAAGGGAAAGTAAGGCGCTTCTGGGATATAAAGAGCGGGTGAAAGGGTTACCCTTTCACCCGCTCCAATATGGACGTTATGCACGCAGCCTACATGGGAGGCAGCAGGCCTTCGGAGGCGGGAAGGGCGCTTTCCGGAGCGGCCGCAGTGGGAAGGGCATTGCCGCGTACGGGCTGGCCCGTGGCGTCAATGATCTGTCCCGTTACGAAGATCATCAGATTCTTCTTGATGTGGTTGTCGGAGTTGCTGCGGAAGAAGCGGCCGATGAGAGGCAGGTCACCGAAGATCGGCACTTTGTCTTCCACCGTCTGCACGTTTTCCGTGATCAAACCACCGATTGCCACGGTATGGCCGTCGTAGATGAACAGGGACGTTTCAACGGACCGCTTGGAGAAGATCGGCTGCTCGATGCGGTTTTCCGTCAGCGTCAGGGACATCGGCTTGCCGTCGGAACCAACGCCGGTGGACTGGATCGGGCTGCCGTAGTTCACGAAGCCTTCAAATTCCACGATGCTGGGCTTGAAGTTCAGGTCGATGATGTACTTGTTGTCGCCAATGGTAGGCACCACTTCCAGAGTTACGCCGACGGGCTTCATTTCAAACACGCCGGGGGTGGCGGGAGTGACGGGGAAGCTGGATATCTGGGGCTGGATCTGATTGCCCAGCAGGCCGTCCACAATGTTACCGTTGTTCCCATAACCGTAACCGTTGTTATAGCCGCTGTTGCCTACGGAGTTGGGGAGTTCCGGCGGTTCGTATTCGGTGGGATACCAGAATTCGCGGATGATTTCAATCTTGGCGGTTTCACCGGACTTGGCGGTCACGCTGGGGGCGGTGAGGACGTCAGAGCCTTTTTTCTGGGACAGGCCGCGCATCAGCATCTGGAAGGAGCCTTCGTCATAAATGCCCGTCAGGGACATGATGCCGGGAGCGGCGTTTTTCTGGGAGGCTTCAGAGCGGTTGGTGCTGTTCAGCAGATTGTCCACGGAGTTCTTGGTGATGGCGTAGTCACCCGTGCGGTTGCCGCCGGTAACGAGGCCGTTGATGGTGTCGCTGCCGCTGTTTACAGGCCAGCCGGTCACGCCGCCGGGAGACTGGGTAAAGCTGTCGGAAGTGGAACCGGTGCCGTAGTTCGTGCCGCCGCCCAGGAAGGTGCTGCGGTCATTGCTTACGGAGAACGGGGTGACAATCCAGTCAAAGCCGAGTTCTTCCGTGTTTTCCTGGGTTACTTCCACGAACTTGGTCATGATGCGCACCTGCTGGGATTCGCCGCGGGTGTTTTCAATGAGCTGTTCGATCAGGTCCAGGTTGCCGGAAGTGTTGCGGACGACCAAGGAGGAATTGCCGTTGACAAGGAATGCCGTGGCGCCTTCCGGGAAGCTGATGCCGCTCTTTTGCAGCAGGCTGCGGATGGAGGGCATGGGCTTAAGGCCGGAGGAGCTTTCGCCACCGCCGCCAAAGGGGTCGTCGCTGACTTCGCCGCCGCCGTCGCCGACGGTGGTGCGGAGAGCGGACTGGAAGCCCGGGGGCACGGAGAAGGTGCGCTGGTACAGATCCACGTCATTGCCGCCGGCAGGAAGGATGGTCACTGCATAGTCTTCCACCTTCTGGCGCAGGCCGGCATTGCTGCAGATGAAGCGGAGCACTTCCAGCATGGGAACATTGGTCAGCTTCAACTGGCCGATTTTGCGGGTGCGGATGCTTTCCTGCGGGGCTGCTGCCGGAGCAGCTTCCGTGACTTCCGCAGTTTCTTCGCCAAAGCCGTCTTCATCAGTTGCGGGAACGGCGGGGGCGACGGCAGCGGGCTGGGAATCATTGATGACAAAGTTGATGCCGCGTTCGCCGTTCGGGCCTACCGTGCGGTCCAGTTCAATGGACTTTTTGCGCAGATAGTCAATGGCGTCTTCCACGGTGGTGTCTTCAAAAGAGACGGAGGGGATGATGATGCTCTTGAGCTTCATCAGATTGGCCGTGGCGCCGTTGATGTCCGTGATCGGTGCGTTGTCAGTGCCGTCGGCTCCGGTCGGGACTTCCATCGGGATGGGGCGTTCCCACATCTTGTCCACTTCCGCCAGCATGGTGCTGCGGGTTTCGTCGTAAGCGGCTGCATAGTAAGCCATTCTGCGGCGGTTGACCGTTTCTTGTCCGCGGCGGGCCGCCACGTTGTACGGGTCGATGGAGAGAACCTTGTTGAATTCGGCGATGGCTTTGTCGTAGTCGCCGAGGTCATAGTAACCATAGGCCATGTGAAGGAGGGTGTTCACCTTTTCCACGTTTTTCACGTGTTCGGGGGTGAGCGCCGGATTCGTGCGAATCGGGTCCTTCATGTATTCGAGCGTCTGCTTGGCAAGCTTGGCGCTCCGGGGATTGAGCTTGATGGCATCCTGCAGAAGCTTGTCGGCTTCGTCATAGCGCCCCACTTTGATGTATTCCTGAGCAACGGCGATGCTGGCGTCGCCAATATGGTTGGCGATAGCTTCCTTGCGCTGGTCGTTGATCGGCGCGGAAGGCAGCATGTTGTAAGCGGCGTTGTATTTGTCCAGGGCTTCCTTGTACTTGCCTTCGCGGTACAGGTTGCGGCCTTCCGCAAGGAGTTGCATGGCTTCCTGGGTTTGCGCTTCGCGGCGGGCCATGGCTGTGCGCGCTGCACTGGACTGGTATTGGTAACTGCCCGGTCCGGCGTAGGACGATCCCAAGGCACTGGAGGTTCCGACGGCGCCGCCATCACCAGCCTGCGCAAACGGGCAGGAGGCAGCAATGGCCATCAGCGCGATCAGGGAACGCTTCGGTTGATAAAGTGGTGCGTGGTCCATAGTTAGGTTCTTCTTTTTACATGTTTTTCGGATTTGTGAAGCTTTTTTTTCAGAAAAGTTTAAATCCGGCTCTATTTTTTCTTGCTCAGTGTTGTTTGTTCTCCAGTGGTTTTGTTGGCAATGGTTACGGTCTGTGTAGCATTATCAACGGTTTTCAGCGTGTAGATCTGTTTGGCGTCTCCCGGAATCCGGAAGTCGGAACCTTCCTCTACTTCAAAGCTGGTATTCCGTTCGGGGCCGGCCGTGATAGTAAGGTTTACTTTCTTATCAATGATAGGAATGACGTATTTTGTTCCGCGCCTGATGGTGTAGGTTTGTCCGTTTTTGGTCGGCTTCAAATCCTTGACGACGGCTTCCTCGTCCGTTTCCACCATGTCCAGGCTGGGATTCTTGAATTCCTTTTTGACAACGCTGACAAGTTCGAATCTGGGCTCGTCTTTTGTATTCTTACGGGTACCGAACTTGCCGTTGGTCTGGACGATGTTTTTCCAGATTTCCTGTTTGGCGCGGTTCATACCCTTAAAGGTAAAGTCATTGCCATCCGCCTGGGTGAAAGCCAGGTAGAAGCCGAACTGCTTGATTTCGTCGACAAAAAGTTTGCTGACCAGGGGAGGATGGCTGTTGGGGTCGTTGGGATGGGTTTTGGCCGCATATTCCTCCTGCACCGTAAATCCGTCGTTGTCCGGGTCCCGGGTCAGGACGTCCGAGTAAACGAATTCATTTTCCAGTCCGTTGTCCAGGAACCATTTGTTCGGGATGTTGCCGTGGATAGGCGGACCGGAGATGATGTCAAAGGGTTCCATTCCCCCCTCCTTAATCCAGAGATTGGGGGCGACGAAGCCCACATACTTCTGCGTTTCCTGGGCAATCGGCTTGAGTTCGTGGGAGGCGGAAAGCTCCTGGCCTACTTCTGCGGCTTTCTTGATGCCGGGAGGCGGTTCGATGGCTTTTTCAGAAACCTGCGTGGTGAATTTGTATTTGTCATTCAGTCCCAGAAAGGTCAGCGTACCATAGGCGGCCACTCCCAGGCCCAGGACGATTCCGGATGCCAACAGGATTTTGTCGTAATTTTGTTTTTCAGACATGTTGAAAGTATTTGCTGCGGTTGGTGTTGCCTTGGTTAATCTTCAGACGGTTCCTGAGCCTTGGGCTGGTTGAAGTGGACCAGATTCAGGGAGACCTGGACAAAGACCTGCTCCTTGCCCATGTAAGGCTTGATGACTTGCTGGATGGCCGGGGCTGCAGGTGCGGCCGCCTCATCCGCCGGAGTCAGGGAAGCCGCACCCGTGGCGGGTTGGGCAGCGGCAGGTTTGGCGGCTGCCGGATTGGCGATGGGAGGGGGCATCATCCGTTCGTTACGGATACGGATGGAGTTGACCGTGAACAGATAGTCCTGCATGCCGGTTATGGCGTTCATGGCTTTCAATACACTTTCCCGGTCGCCCTGGAAGGCTATTTCCAGAGGCATGGGAGTCCATGGAGCCTGGTCGGCTTCGTCCGATTCTTCCGGACTGTTCGCCGGGGTTTCAATGGGGAGCTGGGGGCGGTACACCTTGATGAATTTGGACAGGCCGCATTCCGTCAGTTTGTTGACCAGGCTGTTGATGGCTTTCAATTCAAAACCCAGCGTGGAGGCCGCCTGAACAGAGGGAGCCTGGGTGCTGTAAACCTGGAAGCCGAGCCAGGAGGATGTGTCCGTTATGAGAATGTTCTTTTTCTTGCAGGAGGAGATCAGGGAATCCCTGAATGTTTTCAGTTCATTCTGGAATGCCGTGGGCGTGGTGGGGACCAGCGCGGAGGAGGCAAGGAAGGGCTTGTAGGCCGTTTCCAGGCTGCCCACGGCCTTGGCATAGCGGTTCAGTTCTTTTTCCAGCTCTTCGTTGGATGAGCGGCTCGGAGTGATTTCCGCAGCATTGGCGGACTTGATTTCCTTGGCGGCGATGCTGATTTTTTTGTCCAGTTCACTGCGTTTGGAATTGACGATGTACCCTGTCGCGGATAACCCCAGGAATAAGAGAAGCCCCACGCCCGCGACCATGGCGGCGGGCTTGTTGTCTGTAATCCAATTGCTCATAAAATATGTCTTGTTCGGGTTGGGTAATCTTATTTGTTAAAGTTCACGGGAATGGGCGTTTTTAACGGAAGCACCAGCTTGAAGGGTACAAAGGCCCCTGCCGCCGCGTCCACCTTGGCGTCCTTGGCTCCCAGTTCCATGATCTGGCGGGCTTCCAGTTTGACGTCTCCGGGCTTGAAAGTGAACAGGGATTCCTTGTTCCCGTCTATTTTTGCCTGGAGGTCCTGGATGATTCTCTGGCCGCCCAGGCTGCGCCGGACGAATCCGGTCAGGCGGATGGCGTTGACGCTGTAAACGCCCGCTTCATCCTCGCTGGATGCGTTGGCGGAGGCCTCCGTCCTGATGTCATCCACCAGGGATGTATTTTTGTCCGATGTGAAGGAATCCTTGATGACGGAATATCCCGTAATTTGGGTGGTATCCTCCGGATTGAAGTGGGCCAGCGGTTCAAAATCCGTAAACCAGTAGGGATAATCCTTGTGTTCCGACTGTTCCAGCAGGTGCCTGATGATGTCCGCGTAGCCGTAGCGCTGAAGCGTGAGCTGCTGGTAGGAAGCCAGGGTGGAGTCCAGTTTTTTCAGCTCCTGTTCTTTCTGGCGCAGGGCGGATTGTGCCGATTTGATGGAAGTAACGGCAGGCTGGACGCCGGCGAGGATTTCCTCCGCCTTTTTCTCTCCCATATATCCTGTGACGGCATAAGCTGCGGCACCAAGAACGGCAATGGCTGCCCCGACGATGATGGCGGGCATTTTTTTCTGGTTGGCCCGCTTTTTGGCAACTGCGGTGGGTTCCAGGTCAATATTGAGGGAGGCCCTGCCGATGGAGTGAATGGCGGTGCCGATCAATCCGCCCAGGATGAAGGCTTCGCGGGAGATGGTGTTCACGTCCACGCCGGAGCCCACGCCCACGTTGTGCATGGGGTTGAAGAAGGAGATCGGAATGCCCAGTTTATCTTCCAGGAATTCCTTGGTATAGGGCAGGGAAGCTCCGCCGCCGCACAGGTATGCCTTGACGGGAGCGCTTCCGCTCATCTGGGCGCGGTAATGGTTGGTGGTCCGCTGGATTTCTGAGGCAAGCCTGGTCATGGCCGTACGGATGACGGTAGCCAGATTGGCCGTGGCGGGATCCAGCCCTTCCGTTTGCCCGTTGCTCATGGAAACGAGCCCGCTGGTGGTTTTCAAGCGTTCCGCTTCCAGGAAGGGAATATTGAATTCACGGGCGATAGCGGAGGTTACGAAGATTCCCCCCGCGGAAATGCTGCGGGTGAAGAAACGTCCCTGTTCGCTGTAAATCAAATCCGTGGATTTGGCGCCGATGTCGATGAGCATGACCGGTTCTTTCTCATCCGGATAACTGTCCACATACGCATTGTACAGAGAGGTAAGCGCGCAGTCCACTTTGCCGGTGGAAAGGCCGTGGGAGACGATTTCATCATTCAGGGAGTCCAGGTCTTCCGCCTTGATGGCAACCAGGATGGCTTCCCGTTCCAGACCTTTGGCGGGAAGCAGATGGTAGTCCCACACGACTTCGTCCAGCGGGAAGGGGACGTGCTGCTGGGCTTCAAAGCGGATGAGCTGTTCCACATCGGTATCGTCCAGAGCCGGAAGCTTGACGAAGCGGATGAAAACGGATTGTCCGGAAACGGAATAGTTGACGACGCTTCCTTTGACGTTGAGTTCCTGGACGAGGTCGGCGATGGCTTCCCCTATTTTCGTCAGGCGCAAACCTTCTGCTGACGGGTCCAGCACTACGAGGCGCGTAGCATAGCGGTCCAGGATAAGGGCGTCTTTGGAAGTCTTGGAAAAGACGCCCATTGAAACTCTCTGGGAACCTACGTTTAATGCGACGATTGGTCGTGAATTAGCCATGGGTGATTTCTGTTAAATAAGATGAAATGATAGAATTAATGGAACGTTATTCGCCGTCCGCCGGAGGTTCCACAGGAGTACCGAACGGGGCGGGGACGGAACTGGAAGCCGCCTGCTGGCTGTTGGGCCTCATAATTTCCGGATAACGGTCGTACCAGAACACGGAGAAAGGTGTTTCATCCTTGTTCAGCAGGGGGTAATAAGAGGTCTCCACGATGCTGGGGGACTGGATGGTCCACCATTTTTCCATCTTGCCGCGTTCGGAGGAATAAGTGGCGACAATCTTGCCGTTGTATTCCACCACTACGCCCTGGTACTTCACCCATTTTCCTCTTCCTCCTTCCACACCGGTAATGCGCTTGACGGAGGACGGGGAGAGATACACGGAAGCGTACGTGTTTTCTCCTACCGGAACATTGACGTATTTGACTTCCTTATACAGTTTCAGGTACTGGCGGGAGCGGTCCGGATTGACTACCGCGATGTAGAATTTGAACGTCAGGGCATCAATATAGCCGGATTTGGGGGTGGGAGCGGCTTCCACCTTGAAGGGAATTTCAAAATCCGCCCATTTCTTCGGTTTCGGCAGCGGCCGGGGATCGTCCTGCGTCAGGACGTTGGGGGACTGGCGCATATACAGGGACAGCTTTTCCAGGGAGACCCGCACCTGCATTCTGGGATTGCTGGTGGTCTGCGCCGATGCCGCAGGGACGAAAAGCACCGCAGCCAGCATGGCCGTGATAGTGTTAAGGATGGATTTCATAGCACAATTCAATTCCCTGATTAGTTACACCAAAAACCGAACTGTGGCTAGCAAAAATCTCTTGTTTCTTTCCATGTAGCGTGTGTGGAGCATGACATGGCTCCGTCCGGCGGTTCTGTCCGGGCGGTCAAGAAAAAAACATGCGGCATGGCTGCGGGCTTGACCTGGCAGAGGTGTTTCCACATGCTCGGCCCATGGCGATTGATTCTGATCTGCTGAAGAAGTTTTCAGAGGCCCACGGTATTTCGGGGCATGAGGATGAAGTGAGAAGCCTGGTGGCTCAGGAACTTGAAGGATATGGGGAATTTTCTTCCGATGGTTCCGGCAGCCTGTTCTGTACCGGCGGAGGGGCCGGCCCCCGCGTGATGCTGGCCGCCCACATGGATGAAATAGGCTTCCTGGTGCAGAATATAGCGTCGAACGGTTTCCTTCAGTTGGTGGGGATAGGCGGCTGGTGGCCGCATACCCTGTTAAGCCAGCGTGTCCTGGTAAAAACCCGCTCGGGCCGCAGCATCCGGGGGGTGATTGGTTCCAAGCCTCCCCATTTTCTGCCGGAAGGCCAGCGCAACAGCGTCATGAGCATGGAAGCCCTTTTTGTAGACGTGGGCGCTGAAAGCGCGGAACAGGTGAAGAATGAATTCGGTATTCACCTGGGGGATCCCGTGGTGCCGGACGTGAAATTCTCCCCGTTGGAAAATCCGTTCCGGGTCATGGGGAAAGCCTTTGACAACCGCGCCGGTCTTTCTGTGATGATAGAGGCATTCAAGAAATTATGCCGGGAAGGGCATCCCAACACCCTGATTGCCGCCGCGACGGTTCAGGAGGAGGTGGGCACGCGGGGCGCCAGGACAGCCGGCGTCGCCATGCAACCGGATTGCGTGATTGTTCTGGAAGGGCCGCCGGCAGACGACACCCCCGGGTTTGCCGTGACGGATTCCCAAGGGGCCTTGGGCGGAGGCGTGCAGATCAGGCTGTTTGACCCCACGGCCATCACCAATCCCCGGCTGGCCGCCCTGGCCGAAAAAACGGCTTTGGATGCGGGCATCCCATTCCAGTTGACGGTGCGCCGTTCCGGCGGAACGGACGCGGCAGCCCTGCATCTTTCCGGAAAGGGTGTTCCCACTATTGTGCTGGGAATTCCCACCCGGTACATTCATGCCCATAACGGCGTGCTGGATCTGCGGGACTACCGCGCCGCGGTGGAATTGACGGTGGCTCTGGCCCGTTCCCTGGACCAGGAGGCCGTGGAAGCCCTTACCCATTACCTGCCCCGAAAGAAACGCTCATGAATCCGACCGTTTACGTACATGACCTGGACCCTGTCATCTGGCAGATAACGGACTCAATTGCCCTGCGCTGGTATGGCCTGTCCTATTTAATGGGCTTCATCGGCGGGTATTATCTGCTTTCCTGGCTTTCCCGCCGGAAGCTGTATCCTGTCCCCCAGGATAAAATGGCGGATTTTGTTACTTATGTGGCTATTTTTGGCGTTTTGATTGGCGGAAGGCTGGGATATGTGCTCTTTTACCAGATTCCCAATCACGGCTGGTCCCAGTTTCTGGCAGATCCGCTCATGGTCCTGAGGGTGTGGGAAGGGGGCATGGCCAGCCACGGGGGAATGATTGGAGTGGGGCTGTATACATTTTATTATGCGTGGAAGCACCGCGTCAAGTGGGTGGCGCTTCTGGACGGCCTGGCCATTGTAGCTCCCGTTGGGCTGTTTTTCGGGCGCATGGCCAATTTTATCAACGGAGAACTGTATGGGCGCGTTGTCCTGCCCGGCTCTTCCCAGGGAATGATTTTTCCGGCGGAGCTTTCCCAGGATCCGGACTTGTTCGTGCGGGTGGCCTCCCGTATTTATGAAACGCCCGGATTGCTGGACAAACTGTCCCTTTCCGGCGTAGCCGTGCCGGAACGAATGACTGCCGCCTGGGTGACCGACCGGGTGAGGGATACGCCCGCCATCAGGGAAATCGTGGGGCAGATGATGCAGGATCATGCACGCTACCCCTCCCAGCTGTATGAAGCGTTTGCGGAAGGTGTGTTTCTTTTTGCCGTGCTGTGGTTTGTACGGGTAAGGTTTCCCCGTGCGTGGAACGGCTTGTTCTGCGGTATTTTTGCCGTTCTTTATGCTGCGGGCAGAATTATTTGCGAAGAGTTCCGGGAGCCGGATTCCCCCTTCTCCATGGGATTGACCCGCGGGCAGTTCCTCTCCGTTTTCCTCGTGCTGGTGGGCGCCGCTTTCTTCGTATATGCCTTCAAGACCAGGCAGACGGTTCAGGAATGCGCTTTCTATGAACCTGAAAAGAAAGACGGGAAAGAATCGTCCGGAAAGGCCGTTTAAAACGGGTCCAGGTCAAATTCCTCTGTTTTGGGAATACTGCTGGCGGGACCAGCCTTGAAAATATCTGCAATGCAGCTGGAAAAAAGCCGCAAATTCCGTTGGTCGAAGGCAAAACGTTCAAATTCCTTTACGGAAAACAGGGTGATGGGATCCGTGTTGTAAGCTTTGAATTCCATGATGCCGGCGTCCGTATTCGTATTTGACAGGCGTCCCTCAATGCCTACGTCCCCGCTCATGAAGCGTCCCAGGATCAGGGAGGTTCCCGGAAGGGGGGAGACTAGGGAAACAAGATCGGACATGATGTTGCCGCCCACGTCCGTAGGCTTCAGCTTGACTATGGCGAGGCTGAGAGTTACGGATCCCGGAACGGGGCGGTCAACCAACTGCCATTTCATCCTCCCGCCTGTCTGTCTGGATTTGTTTTCCAGCACGTTGCGGATGTCTTTCTGCAGCCCGGCCCTGAATTGTGCCGCCAGGGACGGGGCCGCCTTGGGGAATCTGGCTTTGATATAGTCAATATTGACGGGGGCTACATATACTTTCAGCCTTGGAGAATTCCAGACGGCCTGTTCCGAGGGATTATACCAGACGCCTCCAAAACAGCTCTGCCTGGAGTCCGCGTGAAGGGGATGGGTAATTAAAGGGGAAACGGGCATTGTCCGGGAACTGGAACAGGAAAAAACCAAACCTGTTCCCAGAGCCAGGAATATCCGTGGAATAGCGCCGTGCATGCAGGATAAGACGGCATCCGCCCGGGTGGTGTTCGAGTCATGACCCGATTGACGCCAGAAGTTTTTTCCTGAGGGGGAGGCTCCGGAAATTCCGGGGCGGTTTCGTGCCTCCTAACGGACGGATGGCGGGCCGGCAGGAAATGGACAATGGCATAAGAATAGCCGGAGCGGAGAAACGGCACGGTCAGAAGAACTCCGGACGACAAGGAGACGCGCAAGGTTGCCCCGTGTCCGGATGCATGATTGACAAGCCGGAAAAGCGGGGCATGCTGTTGATATGAGATACGAGCCGCTTCCTTCTTCCTTTTTTGCCGGCAACCGTGAAGAACTTGCTTCCCGCCTGCCTGCCGGCAGTATGCTGATTCTGCATGCCAACGACGTATTTCCTACGAATGCGGACGGCACTTTTGCCCTGCATCAGAATGCCAACCTCTTTTATCTTACGGGAGTTGACCAGGAAGAAACCGTCCTGGTCATGACCATCCGGGAGGACGGCTGGGATGAGATTCTGCTGTTGCGTGAGACAAATGAACAGATTGCCATCTGGGAAGGCGCCCGGCTCTCGCAGGAACAGGCGAGAGAGCTGAGCGGCATCCAGGACGTGCGCTGGACCGATGAATATGATGCGCTGCTGGAGGCCCTGGTGCCGTCCGCATCCATGGTCTTTGTGGAAGCCAACCAGCATCCGCGATGCACATGCCCTGTGGAAACGCGCAATGCCCGCATGACCAAGGAGCTGAGGGAAAAATTCCCGGACGCTGTTTTGAAGAATGTCTATGAAATCTTGGCGGACATGCGGCAAATCAAAAAGCCGGAAGAAATCAAGGCTCTCAAAAAAGCCTGCGACATCACCAATGAAGGCTTCCGGGAATTGCTCCGGTTCATCAGGCCGGGGGTGGGCGAATGGCAGATTGAGGGATTCCTGGCCAACGAATTCATCAGCCGCGGTCCGCGCAAATTCTCCTTCCTGCCCATCATCGCTTCCGGAAAGGATACCTGCGTGCTGCATTATATCCAAAACGACAAACGGTGCGAAGACGGCGATCTGGTGCTTATGGACATAGGCACGGAATACGGGAATTACAACTCCGACATGACCCGCACCGTTCCCGTGAACGGAAAATTCACCCCCCGCCAGCGCGCTGTGTATGAAAGCGTGCTGAATATGATGACCTACGCCAAAAAGATTCTGAAACCCGGAATCCTGAAATCGGAGTACGAACGCCTGGTGCGCGTTTTTGCCGCCGGGGAACTCGTCAAGCTGGGGCTGATCACACCCGCGCAGGTGGCGGAAAAACCGTCCGATCCTCCCATTGTCCGGAAATATTACATGCACGGGTGTTCCCACTTCCTGGGGCTGGATGTGCACGATGTAGGCGAAGCCAACCCCGTTGTGTTGCCGGGCATGGTTTTCACCGTGGAACCGGGTATCTATATTGCGGAAGAAGGCATAGGTATCCGTTTGGAAAACGACGTCCTGATCGGGGAAACAGAAAACATCGACCTGCTGGGAGACGTGCCTTTGCTGCCTGATGACATTGAACGGCTCATGGCCCGGTAAAATGGGCCGGATACGGTTCTGAACTTGACAATGGGGCCCGTGTGGGTTTTCATTCCCGTCCCATCATGTCGAAGAAACTCAAAATAGCTCTTCCCAAAGGCAGTTTGCAGGATTCCACCGTGGAATTGTTCCGCAAGGCCGGCTACAATGTGTATGTGTCCAGCCGCGGATACCGCCCGACCTGCGACGACGACGATCTGGAGCTCTTCCTGATCCGTGCCCAGGAAATAGGCCGTTATGTCAATGACGGTTTCATCGACTGCGGCATTACCGGGCGCGACTGGATTTATGAAAACAGGGCGGACGTGGAAGTGCTGACGGATCTTCAATACTCCAAGGCTACCTCCAAGCCTACCCGCTGGGTGCTGGTAGTCCCGGAAAATTCCCCCATTACCTGTGCGGAAGACCTTCAGGGCAAGCGCATCGCCACGGAAGGCGTGGGCATCACGGAACGCTGGCTTCAGGAAAAGGGTATTGAAGCCCACGTGGAATTCTCCTGGGGAGCTACGGAAGTGAAAGTGCCGGAACTGGTGGACGCCATTGTGGACATCACGGAAACGGGAAGCTCCATCAAGGCCAACAAGCTCCGCATCGTGGACACCCTGATGATCTCCTATCCCCAGTTTATCGCGAACCGGGAAACCATGCAGGACGAGTGGAAAAAACAGAAGCTGGAACGCCTGGTCATGATGCTCAAGGGCGCTCTGGAAGCGCGCCGGAAAGTGGGTCTGAAAATGAACCTTCCTGCTGCTTCCCTGAACGGCCTGGTAGAGGCCCTTCCGTCTCTGCGCCGTCCCACTATTTCCCATTTGGCGGAAGAAGGCTGGCTGGCCGTGGAAACGGTCATTGACGAATCCGTTGTGAGGGATATCATTCCCCAGCTCAAGGCCCTGGGAGCGGAAGGCATCATTGAATACCCGCTTAACAAGCTGGTTTACTAGATTTTTTTCTCACCACAGTAAAACAACAAACGAACCACAATCATGGGATCGCTCAAAAAACGCCGTAAAGCAAAAATCAACAAGCATAAGCGCAGCAAGCGCATGCGTCAGAACCGTCACAAGAAGCGTTTGCGTTACAAGTCCTAAGGTTTGTGCGCTTCGCTGCTCAAGCTGGCAGTCTGTCCGATTTTCCGGAAAATCCCGGCGTCCTCCGTACCACGGAAGGACGCCGTTTTTACGTATTTGAAGCCAAAAAATATTAATTTGATTTCATGTTGAAATAGATATTGATGCTTTCTTTTTTTTCAGTAGATTAGGAGGTAAGTTATGAGGCGTGCGTTTATTTCGATAATCTCTATATTACTGTTTTTTCAGGGAAATGTCTTGGCTGTTGATCAGACAAGATGTCGTGTAGAAAGAAGATATCTTGCCTTTTTTACTCCTTGGGGTAAAGAGCCTCCTACTCCACCTGACATTGTTGAGGAGGTATTGGGTGATATGGTGGAATCTATTCTTACTGAAGCTCTAAGCGCAGAAACTGAGATAGTGGATATGGATCATCTAGTAGGGGCCTCCATGAAACATACTTATCATGTTCATCTATGGTATGCCTACAGATTTGTTCATAATCATAAATTTAAAACTCCATGGAAAACGGGGATGAAAACACATTTAACTGATGGGATGAAGGATTTTTTTGATCCGAATATTGAAGGGAAAAAAAGTGCTCAAAGCGCCGTGTCTACAGCAAAAAGAAATCTTCTTAAGAAATTTGAAAAGGAACTTAAAGAAGAATGTGAAAAACATCACTGATAAAATATTATGAAAAAAATTATATTAATAAACCTTATTTTACTTTCTGCGGGCTTTCTTTATGCACATGAAAAGGATATGGCGCATAAAGTTCTTAGGGATAGCGAAGTCAATTTGGAAAAGAATGACTCTTCTTCCCCCGTCGTTGTAGAAGGTGTAGAAAACCGCGGAGAACTGGATAGCTGGATTGAAAATTATGTGGAAACAAATTATCCTGGTTATAATATAGGTGACAGAGAAGTGGATCTTTCCAGCAAGAAATCAATCATTGAAACTGTGTATTTAAAAAACGAACAGGGAAATGTAATAGAAGTCTGTTTTGATATTACGGATTATCGAAAGAAATTTAACGAGCTTCATAAAAAAGAAATTATTAAAATTTCTAGAGATCTCCGGAAACAAAAAAAACTTGTAAAAGAAGATAAGGAACCAGGAAGTTCCCATGATTTTCCCATTGAATTGAGAGATGCTAAAACTGAGAAGGAAGTTTTGGAAGCACAGAAGAATTATATGGAGAAAAATTTTCCCGGTTATCAAGTAGTTTCAAGAACAACATGGGTATTTGGGAAAAAGTTTATTGATCGAGTTCGGTTGGAAAAAGAGGATGATACTAGAGTTTTGATGTTTGATGTGTCGGTTCATATTAATGAATACAAAAAGACCCATGAGATTAATTTGAAAGAAATTGCTCCTGGTATGATTAGTGTGCAAAAATGAATTTTTAATAGTAAGAAACTATTCTAGACTAGAGAAGTATTTGTTGCGCCAATGCCTGAGTTTTATTTTTGTGTATATGAGATAGGATTGGCGAGTAACTTTTAGAAGTTTTTGGTCATAGAAGATTTATTAAAATATAAACCAACTTGTTAATTGTAAACAAAATATAATAAACTGAGCAGTTCATATTTTAAATTGAGCTGTATAATTGCTGTTTTTAACGTTTTCATGCTTAAATTTCTGTTCTTCTCTCTGTATTTTTTATCAGTGGTTGCTGCTGAAAATTTATCCTATCATCGTCTAGCATGGCAGATGGAGGGAGGGGATGTACGGAGTATTGCCGGACTGTGTCGCCAATATGTACAAAAGAAGTTGGAGGCGGAAAAAACGTTTTCCGTGGAATCCCTGTTGAAGGATCGGGAGCTGGCGCAGGCTTGCTATATGGCCCATTTCTTTGCGTTGGTGGGGAAGGAGAGGACTTATATCCTTCATGATTTAAAGGACAAGGAATTTGTGAAATGGCTGCTGGATCATCCGGAGGTATTTGAGAAATTGGCGTTTGCCAGGGCGTCGGGAAAGGATACTCTGGTAGTCCTGCGCAACATTTGGCTGAAGGAAGGAAAGGAACTTTCCGGGGTAGGCCTTAACATGGCGTTGGGGGCGGCGTTGATTTCTTCATCCCGGGAGCCGGAGGCATGCGAAGCGCGATATGATTTTTACAAAAAGTCTTTTACGGAGAAGAAATTGTTTCCGCAGTTCCTTACGCTGGAGCCGTGGGAATTCGGCATTCTTTTCCGGGGGCGGGAAAGTATTGAGGAACTTGCCTGGGCACAGGATTATCTGGCGGGCAAAAAGAAGATCCAGGCGGGGAACGCCGGGTATGCCTGCTGCGGATTGATTCCCTACCGGATGAAGAACAAGCAGGGAATCAGTGTGCATGCGGGTGGAGCGTTTTACGATTATAAGCCGATTTCCTTGCAGATTTACGTGGAGTATGGAGGGGTGTGTGGTGCTGTGTCCAAGGGAGCAGCCGGTTTTGTGAAGGCGAAGGGGATTCCTTCCTACACGATCGGACAGCCAGGCCACTGCGCGTTCGTATGGAAGGGAACAGACGGAGAATGGAAGATAGGGAATAACATTTATGGATGGGTATGGTCGGAGGGCGGTTCCGGAGGGCCTTGGAAGGGAGCCGTTTCCACGATTACGACGCTGCCCCGTTTTTGGAAGGGAGAGGATGCGGCAGCGTCCAGCTTGTGTTATTATTTGTCCCTGCTGGCCTCCGATTCACAAAAAGCGGATATCCTCTTGAAAGAGGCCGTGAAACGGAATGCCTCCAATTATCCTGCGTGGCAGGCTTTGACGAAGAGAAATGCAAAGCGGCCCGAGAAAGAAAAACTGGTTCTGCTAGAACGGTTCAAGGAAGCTTTCCCCGAAAATCCCACCATGTGGGAATACTTTCTGAAAAAAGAACTGGGGCTGGATTGGAAAAAGGCGAATGGTTATGCCGTTTACCCTCGATTGCTGACGGAAAATGAATCATGGGATTCCGTGGATGCCTATATGCGCAATTTTTGTGCTTTAGCCCGGAAGGATATTCCGGACATGGCCGGAAAGCTGCCTTATGAAGTGAAAACCAAGAGGATTTTTTTCAGAAACTGGCTCAAGTTTTATCAGCAGAACAAGGTGGACAGGAAGGTGAGGGTGCAGACCTGCGCCGTGCTGGAAAAGGCGCTTCCTCCGTTATTGAGCCATGAAAAAACGGCGCTTCAATTTCTTGGGTTTTATGAACAGGTGCTTGACTTATGGAAAGACAAACAGCTGTTCGCGCGGGCCGATGCTTGCTTGACTGCATGGCTGAAAGAGGCGGACAAGGCTTCCGTACGCAAGAAAATGGCGGAAATAGGTCTGAAAGTGGCTGACCAGCTGGGAGACAAAAAATCGCTGGTACGTTATGCGGAGGTCCATGCTGAACATTAAATAGAGAAATTGGGGAACGATCGTCTATTCTCTCTTAGACTGGAAAATGGGTCAAAGATATTAACTTGTCTTCCGGATTTGGAGTCCAATATTTTTGACTGTGCTTTTATGATGCCTTTGCTTCTTCCCGGAACCGTTTCAGGGGGATGGTGATGGTGAAGACGGTTTCCCGGTGGGGGATGCTGGAGACGGTGATGGCTCCGTCGTGGGCTTCCACGGCGCGTTTCACAATGGAGAGGCCCAGGCCCGTTCCCCTGATTTCCGAGGAGTGGTGGGTTTCCACCCGGTAAAAGCGGTTGAAGAGGAAGGGGATGCTTTCCGCAGGAATGCCCACGCCCGTATCCGTGACGGTGATGACGCAGGCGTCCTGTGTTTTGGCGGCGGCCACAGTAATGGAAAGTCCCGGCTCCGTGTTTTGCTTGAGGGCGTTTTCCACCAAATTGAACAGAATTTGCGTCCAGTAAAAGGGATCTCCATAAAGTTCCCAATCCGTGGGAATGTCCATGTGCAGGACGGCCTGTTTTTTCTCCCGGATGGAATCCAGACGGGAGAAGACGTCGTCCGCGCAGGAGGTGAGGCGGAACCACTGCTCCTTCAGAATCGCCTTGTGGCCTGATTCGAGTTTGGAGATCATGAGCATGTCTTCAATAATGTTCATCAGCCTCTGGCTGTTCTGGTGCATGACTCCGATGAATTTGCGGGCCAGTCCGGGACTTTCCTCCACCAGATCGTCCTCCATCAGGTTTTCCAGATATCCCACGATGATGGTGAGGGGCGTACGCAGCTCGTGGGAGGCGTTTGCCACGAAGTCCCGGCGCATCTGGTTGGTGAGGTAGTTCTGCGTGATGTTGCGCAGCAGGATGCGCTTTTCTCTGATTGGGGCGTCCGTGATGGCGCTGTCCAGATGCCACGCCGTGATGCCGTTTTGCACGCCGCCGGGGGAATTGGCGGCGCTCAGCGTGAATTCCTTGGTGACGGGGCCGTCCGTATCGAATGCTTCCTGAACATGCCCCAGCAATTCCTGGTTGCAGACCAGGGCCCCCACTTTGCGCCCTTCCAGCTTTTCTTCCTGAAAGAGTTCTTTGGCCAGCGTATTAGCCAGCACGATGTGTCCGGATGGACCGATGAGCAGGAAGGCCTCTCCCAGAGCTTCCAGGAAGCGCCGTTTGTCCGCGATGGCCTGTTCCTGCGCTTCTTCCCCGCGCTTCAGCAGGCGCTGAGCGTCCCGCAAGGCTTTTTTCCGGGCTTTCATGGCGGACCGACATACCTGGACCAGATGCCAGTTCAGGTACAGGGAGGCCAGAATAAGGATGGTTAGGATGTAGTCGATGGCCGACATGGAACCGGAGTGTTAAGCCTTTTCCTCCGGGATGCGGCGTCCCGGCAGGGTAAAGCGGTAGCCGATGCTGCGGACGGTTTCAATGCAGTCCGCGTAGGGAGCCAGTTTCTGGCGCAGCCGCTTCATGTGCGTGTCCAGCGTACGGCTCTGGGCCTGGTGGCTGTACCCCCATACGCAACTGAGCAGGTCGTTGCGGTTCAGGGTCTGGCCTTCCCGTTCAACCATATGGATCATGAGCTTGAATTCCGTGGCCGTCAGGTCTACTTCCTCCTTGTCGATATAGAATTTGAGGGCGTTTTTGTCAAAAGTGAAGGGGCCGTATTCCGCAATGACGCTGCCCGGCGTGTGCTCGCACCGTTTCAGCACGCTGGCCACGCGCAGGACAAGTTCCTTGGGGCTGAACGGTTTGGTCACATAGTCGTCCGCTCCCAGTTCCAGCCCCTGGATGCGGTCTTCCGCCTGGGCCTTGGCTGTCAGGAAGATGACGGGAATGTTCTGGGTGCGGCTGTCCCGGCGCAGTTCCCTCAGTACGCCGTGTCCGTCCATGCCCGGCATCATCTGGTCCAGCAGGATCAGTTCCGGCTTGTCCCGGCGCGCCACTTCCAGCGCGGTCAGGCCGTCATAGGCCGCCAGGGGCGTATGGCCCGCACGTTCCAGATTATAAGCCACAAGATCTGAAATGGCGTGGTCGTCTTCAGCGATAAGAATGGTTGCCATGTCTGTTTTTTACGATGAAAGAAAGGGCGGTGTCCCGATATTAGATGTGACGATTCGTTCACATTTCCCCGCCCGGGAGGCGGTTCCGGACAGTTAAAGACTCTTCTTATGCAAACATACTGTAACGGAAGCGTTTCCGTTTTGCAAGGCTGGCCCAGATTCAACTTCTCTTCCCTGCGTCATGTGATACACTTGCCCCGCAACAGTTGTATTGTTATGCGAAGCGATAGAGTTAAAGCAGGGTTCGAGCGTGCGCCGCACCGCAGTTTGATGCGTGCCACCGGAATGACGGATGAGGATTTAAGCCGTCCTTTCATTGCCATTTGCAATTCTTTTAATGAAGTGATTCCGGGCCATGTCCACCTGAACAGGGTGGCCGCCCTCATCAAGGAGGAGGTACGCAAGGCCGGAGGAACTCCCGTGGAATTTAACCTTCCCGGCGTTTGTGACGGCATTGCCATGGGCCACGGCGGCATGAAGTTTTCCCTGGCCAGCCGTGAGCTGATCGCGGACAGCGTAGAGACGATGCTGAGCGCCCATGCGTTTGATGCCATGATCTGCATCCCTAATTGCGACAAGATTGTTCCCGGCATGATTATGGGCGCCCTGCGCTGCAATATTCCCACTATTTTCTGCAGCGGCGGTCCGATGGCCGCCGGCATGGCGGAGGACGGCACAGTGCTGGACCTGAACAGCGTGTTTGAGGCTGTCGCCCGCTTTAAGGCAGGCAAGATTAATGAGGAGGAACTTCATTCCCTGGAATGCCGCGCCTGCCCCGGCGCCGGTTCCTGCTCCGGCATGTTTACGGCCAATTCCATGAATTGCCTGAGCGAGGTGATCGGCCTGGCCCTTCCCGGCAACGGTTCCCTGCTGGCTACTTCAGAGGAACGAAAGGAGTTCTGGAAGCAGACTGCACGCCGCGCCGTGGAGATGGCGAAGGCGGACGGCCCCCTGCCGCGAGATATCGTAACCCGTGACGCTATCGACAATGCTTTCACAATTGATATGGCCATGGGCGGCAGTTCCAATACCGTGCTCCATACGCTGGCTATCGCCAGGGAAGCCGGCGTGGAGTATGACCTCCAGCGCATCAATGATATTTCCAGGCGAACCCCGAATATTTGCAAGGTGGCTCCTTCCTCCCGCTTCCACATGCAGGATGTTCTGCGTGCAGGCGGGGTGAGTGCCATCATTCATGAAATTGCCAGGATTCCCGGAGCCCTTCATCTGGACGCCATGACCGTCAGCGGGAAAACGCTGGGTGAAACAGTGGAGGGATGCGGCATTGCGGATGAAACCGTGATTCATCCGTTGGAAAATGCCTATTCCCGTGATGGCGGCCTGGCGATTCTGTTCGGCAATCTGGCTGAGGAGGGCGCTGTGGTGAAAAAGGCGGGTGTGCATCCGGACATGATGAGTTTCCGCGGGCCCGCCGTGATTTTCGAGTCTCAGGAAGAGGCCTGCGAAGGCATCCTTGCCGGGAAGGTAAAGTCCGGCGATGTGGTTGTCATACGCAATGAAGGACCCAAGGGCGGCCCCGGCATGCAGGAAATGCTGGCTCCCACTTCCTATATTATGGGGCAGGGCCTTGGTGCGGAAGTGGCGCTTATTACGGACGGCCGTTTTTCCGGAGCCACACACGGAGCCTGTATTGGCCATATTTCCCCGGAAGCGGCGGAAGGCGGCCTGATCGGCCTGCTGAGGAACGGGGATATTATTGAGTATTCCATTCCGGACCGCACGCTGAACGCCTGTTTGAGCGAGGAGGAGATCGCACGCCGCCGTGCGGATTGGAAACCTACCTATAACAGGGTTTCCTCCTCCTGGCTGAGCCGTTACCGCCAGCTTGCCACGAATGCCAGCAAGGGGGCAGTCCTCCGGCGCGGGGAATAATAGTTTCCCTTTTAACAGCAGCCGCTTCCCGTGATAGCCGGGAAGCGGTTTTTTATGCCTGTTTTCCTTGCTCTGTAGTCTGGCAGGCTGCATGGTCGGATTGCCCGCATCCGGCATTGAAAAAACTGCCTGGGTAAAGCGGAACCGCTTCCTGTGAAGGGAAGCGGTTCCTAATCAACAATTCATGTTTTTCCAAGAAATGTTTTATTTGGAAATTCTGAGGCGGTCGCTCATTTTTTTTCAGGAAAAGGACAATTAGTTCATTTTGAGTGGATGGATAGCGTTTCTTTATTTCCGATGGTGAAAGTCGTTTTCCCGGAGTTGGTGATGGAAAGGGAGCGTCCCTTCCGTCTCGTGCCGTTTGCCGGAGTTATGGGTAATAGGGTGGAAACGGGTTTGAGCGGCGCGTACATTTCGGGAAAATAGCCTCTTCCTGCGCAGAGAGGGAAATGATTTTGTAAAAAATTCCGTTGCTGTCCGTTATGCTGATGATGTAACCCGTTTTCAGTATTCGCAGGAGGGCGATCTTGATAAGTCTGGTTTACCGGAACTGATGTTGCAGGAAGGCTGCGGAATGACGCAGAACGGGACCAGGACATGGCGTTCCTTGTTGAAGGAAGCGTTGGAGATTGCCTTCCCGGTTCCCTGCGGAACCGGGAAGGCCGGAATGGACATCCGTTAGAATGAGTAACTGACGGAGCCGTTGATTCCCTGGGCCGTCAGTCCGGCCCTACTTTCCAGAGAGTATCCGATGCGGGCCCCCCACCTGTTGCCGAAGGCGGCGCTTATCCCTGCGTTGACGCGCAGAGCGGTGCGGCCTACGTTGACGCCGCGCGTCGTCCAGGCGCCCAAGTCACTGCTGACAGTCCCTTTGGGATTGAGGCGGCTGAGATCCTGCGTTACGGCAACTGTCACGCTGGGCGTCAGCGTGGCATTGGTTCCTGCCGCGTAGGTGCGGGAGAGGGTGATGCCTACGGGCAGCGTCCAGTTCTGGGCGCGCGCTCCGCTGAAGGTCCGGGCCAAGTTTCCGTGTTCGGAGAAGCTGTCCGTTTTCCCGGTCATGAATTCCAGCCCGGCAAATGGTGCGATGACCAGTTTGTTGCGGAATTGTTCCGTCCAGGTGGCGTAGATGGCGGCTCCGAAAGAGTCAGAGTCAAATTTCCCGGCAGCGGAGGTGTCCGCCAGGCGGGCTTTCCCGTCAAAGGATGTGGTTCCGAAGGCTGCATACCCGTCCAGAGACAATTTGGAGGTTCCGGCGGGCGTGTAGCGGCCGTAGAGCATGGCCATGAAAGAATCCGCATCATAGCTGGACAGTCCTCCCTTGTCCTGGAAAGTTCCGTAAGATTGGCCGATGGCCACTCCTGCCAGGACGGAGGAGGAGAGCTTGCAATCCGCGCCCACGGCATAGCCGCCTGCGTCGTATTTGTAGCCGTCAATGCCGCTGCGCGAATGTTGGTCCGTCCAGGAACCCAGGCCGCCCACCCATACGGAGCCGCGGCCTGAAGCCACCGGCGCCATGGCGATGGGGGAACCCTTGGCGTCTGCAGACTGGACGGGCTTCGCTGCCGTAATATTCAGTCCCTGTGCGGCGGAAATGGCTCCCTGCGTCCTGCCCAGTGCGGCAAAACCCTTGAGAGCATCGTTGGAAGCCCAGGCCGCATTGATCACGGTTTCCCCGCTGACGGATTGAATCATGGCTGCCGCCGCGTCTGCGCTGGAGGTTCCCAGAAGGGTTTCGAAGAACCTGTGTGCGGCTGAACCGTCCCGGACGCCCGTCCGGACCTGTTCCATGCCGGCTGCTGCGCCGGATATGTTCCCGGAATATCCCTGCATGGGGGCGGCGACTCCGTGCATATTTTGTGTCAGGCGGATAGTTCCGTTTTCATGGGGCGTTGCGCTTGTGGAGACGAAAGCGGTGTTGAACAGAGGCAGTTCGCTTACTTCGGCTCCGGTGATGGTGACGTTGTCCACGGAAGAAGTTCCGGCGGCGGTGTGTGTGAGGTCGCGGCCGTTGCCCGCTTCATCGACATTCCAGAGCTTGATGGAGGAGTGGCCGTTGAACGCGATGTCATTGAGGAGCAGGGAGGAACCTTCCCCCATTTCAATCACGGCGTTTCCGTTAATTTCCAACGTGTCTCCAGCCAGTACGGAATCTTCCGTCAGAATGACGCCTGCGCCATTCATTTCGTAGTCCGTCAGGTCTTCAACTCCCAATTGAGCTCCTTCCATGACCATGATGTCATCCACTTCGGCCAGGTGGCCCACGATCAGGGAGCCGGCTCCGGATTGCTGGATCAATGTTCCGCCGAATCCGTTATCCTCCGTATCCCGGCCTCCGTAAAGCAGGTCGCCGCCGCCTGTCTGAATCAGCGTGGCGGCGCCGCGCGTCCACGGACCGTCGTCAAGGGAGTAATAGTCTGCGTCGGAAATGCCGCTGTTGATGATGGTGATATCGTTCGCGTCCGTGTCCGCCAGAATGACGGAGCCGTCTTCCGCAAAGATGTCGTTAGCTTCTTCCCCGGCCGTGTTGCCGTCAAAGAAGGCTCCGGAGCCAATCAGAAGAATGCGGTTCTCCATCAGGTGGATGGCGCCTCCCAGCCCGGAGGCGGCATTATCCGTGAAGGTGACGTCCCTGCCGAGCCAGATATTGGCCCCTTCATTTTCAAAGAGGTCCTCCACATTGTCGCCATCCTGCTGCGCGAGGTTGCTCGTCAGTTCGGAAGCGATGGCCCCGCCATTGGCTCCAGCCGTGTTGCCGGAGAAGACAGTTCCGTTTCCTACCGTGATATCCAGCACTTCCGTGGTCAGTTTGGAGGTGCGTTCCCCGTCCGTATAGGTTATGGATTCGGCAATATTGTTCTGGGCGAAAACGGCTCCGCCGGATCCCGCTGCCGTATTGCTGATGAAGCTGTTGTTTTCTCCAATAACGATGTCTCCATGTGCATAGAGGGCGCCTCCCCTGGAGATATCCATGGCAGCGGACCTGCCCGGGGCCTTGCTGTTCATGAATGTGTTGCCGCGGCCCGTGGTGATTTTGTTTTCGCGTTCCGTGACGGTAACTGTTCCGTTGAGAATATTTCCGTTTTCATCCGTATCAATGATGCTGGCGCGGATAAGGCTGTTGTCCGCATCGCTGAAGGCGCTCATGTGGTAAACGGGAGCTTCTTCCGTTCCCTGATAAGTTACATTGTCCCCCAGCGTGATGGTATTTTCCGCAGCTACGGTGGTCATGGTCAGCGTAACATTGTCTCCAATGACTACGTTCCCGCCATAAGTTCCTTCCGCATATTCTCCGGAAGCCAGCACATAGTCTCCTTCCGCGTTTTGCTTGAGCGTCCCTTCAAAGGAGACGGTTCCACGGGTGGAAGCGCCGTCGTCTCCAATGGAGCCAACCGTGTCCCCTGCCCAGATATCGGCCATCTGGCTGCCGGAAAGATCGTTGTCGCCTGTAATTTCAGTATTGCTTCCGATATAAATATTCCCTCCTTCCGCGTAAATATCCACATCGTCCAGCGTAGAGTTTGCTCCAATGGAGACGGTGGCCTGGTCTCCCGCTCCGGTGGTCATGCGCACGGTGCGGATTCCGTCTTCTCCTTCGGTTATGGACAGGGAATCCAGTTCCACGGATACGGCATCCAGTGTGACGGATGTCAGTTTTGCCCCTTCGCCGATGAAGATGGAACCTTGCGCATCCATGTCATAGTTTTCAATGGAACTGCCGTTGCCGACGGTGATGTCTCCGAACAGCCCCATGGTTTCCTCCATGCTGGTTCCGGGAAGGTAAGTTCCGTCTTCACCTTGTCTGGCAATGCCCTGGGAAAGGACAAGGGCTTCTGTCGTGATTTCCGCCCTCTCCTTGGCTGTCAGCGTACTGTTATCTCCCAGCAGTATTTCACCCCCAGTGGATTGGCTGTCGCCGCCCACGGTGCTCAGGTTCGTATCCTGCATCGTCACGGCTCCCGCGCTGAAGTCGATCCCTCCGTGAGCGCCGACGGTTTCCGACTGACCGATCAGGACGCTGGAATCTTCATTTTCATAAACGGATGTCGTATTGACGGCGCCTGTAGAGATGAGCGTGGAATCAGATAAGGAAATATCTCCATGGGAGACAATTTGGCCGCGGACTCCATCATTCAGGGATAAATCCATTTCATGGATACGGACGTTTTTTCCCAGATCCATGGCAATTTCTCCCGGTGTAGCGGTGACTACCGTGGAGATGAGGGCTCCTGTTTCGGGATCAATTCTGGTTTCTATGGAGGAGGAATGCCCGGTAGTGACCTCATTCCGGCTGAGAACGGCTCCGTCTCCGGCCACCAGCTTGTTGTTTTCCAGCAAAAGCCAGGTATCTTCCAGCGTGGAACCGTTTTCTATGGAAAGGGTGCTTCCTTCTTCGTCCCATCCGCTGAGCATGCCTCCCGTCATGTTGCCCACGTGAACGGTTCCACGGCCGCTCACGTCAAGATGCTGCATGTTCACGGCAGACATGTCCTTGTAGTTGAAGTTGGAGATGCTTCCTTTCCCGTCTGATTTGAGGACAATGGAGGCGTCTGCGGGCAGGGAGCCCAATTCTACTCCTTCAAAGTCAATGGAGCCGGTAATGGTCAACGTGTCTCCATCAGCCATCTGGTTCCAGGCTGTTTGAAATTCTTCCAGGGTGGAAGCTGTATATTCGGCGGCGAAGGTTTGGCTTCCAAGGACGCACATGGCTGCCAGAAGGGCCCGGCGCAACGGGAGGGGTAAACGAAGGTTCATGGTTTGTTATATTCAGATTAATTCAGGGAAAAGTGGAGATGAATGACTTTTCCCTGCTGTTTATGTACAGGATTGTTAATCCTGTGTCCCTGAATATATTCCATTCGTATTTTCCGCTTTGGACACATAAATGCTCATGGTGCCTCGGAAGATTGAATCAACGGTTTGTCTAACAAATAGAATTGTGGTTGTACATAAAGAATTGTCCGTAAAAAGAGATTAATGGATAAAAATATTGTAATTTTTTCTTGATAATAGGATTAACAATCCTGTGATGTATCAGGTATTAATATAAAAAACATGATATTCGGAATGGCGAGACATGAAAAAAACCAGAAGGAATATCTGGCTGCGGAAATGTTATTGAAAGGTAGCGGATTGAATATGCTGGATGCTGCCAGCCTCGCAGTAGAGCTGCTGAGTCTGTGCGGAGGCAGCCGCAGCATGCGCCGGGCCAGAAAGGCAATTTTTCTGGGTGCTGAGGAATTGAGGAAAGGGGAAAGGACGGTTTCCTTTTCCGCCGCCGTGGAAGAAATGCTGAAGGCGAAGCGTAATCTTCGCCCTACGACGTTGCGCGATATCAGGTATTTCACCGGAGCTTTGATGCGGAGGTGTCCGGAATTGAAAGGTTTTCCGGTCCGGAAGCTGACGCCGGAGCATTGCGCCCATTTTCTGGAGGCTGCTTTTACATCCCACAGGCAGCGTTACAAGGGCCGGGCGGTGATGAGCGGCGTTTTGTCCTTTTCCCTGCGGCGCGGATGGTGCGGGGAAAATCCTGTCGCCCGTGTGGACTCTCCTTCGTTTCGTGAACGGACGATTGCCATTTTGGCTCCGGAAGAGATAGGAAGCCTTCGGACGGTGGTGGAAGCTCCGGAATTTCGTGACTGCGCTCCGGCTGTTTGGGTAATGTTGTACGCCGGAATCAGGCCGGGGGAGGTGGTGCGCCTCCATTGGCGTGATGTGGATTTGGAGGAGAGGGTCATTTCCGTAAGGTCCCGAACCAGTAAAACGGGAGGAATCAGGCATGTCACCATTCATGCTGTGCTCTGGCGGCTTCTGGCGGGATACGGAGCAGGGGGGCCGGCCGGACTGTTATGTCCTCCCAATTGGCCGGTGCGCTGGAGGCTGCTCCGGAAAAAAGCCGGATGGGGGCTGCACAACCGCTTTGGGGAATGGAGTGCGGACGCGCTGAGGCATACTTATGCTTCCTATCACGCCAAATGGTTCAGGGATTTTTCCCTGCTTCAGCTGGAGATGGGGCATCGTTCCTCCTCCCTGTTGCGGGAGCGGTACCTGAACATGGAAGGGGTGAGCCGCGACAGGGCACGCCTTTTCTGGGAAGCGCCAGAACATGGCTGGAACAACAAAACCGGCATTGCAGGAACGGACTTTCTATGAAGGGACGGCTGTTTGACTGCCGCAGCCGGAGAAGGGCGGCATGAGGGAGTCCCCATGGTTATGCCCTGGGCAGGAAGTAGCCGCGCTGTTTTTCTGAGATGGGCATGTCCAGGCGTTCCATAACGGCCAGCATGTCTTCCCATACCTTGCGTTTTTCCCGCGGGCTGTCCGATCTGAGCAGGTAACTGGGATGGTAAGTGACGCGTACGGGAATGCCGTTAAGGTCGTGGAACCTGCCGCGCATGGAACTGACGGATCCCTGTTCCCCCAACAGGCCTACGGCGGCGGTACCGCCCAGGGCTACAATCATTTTCGGCTGGATGACCCGGATTTCATGCATGATGATGGGCAGGCATGCTTCAATTTCTTCCGGCGTGGGTGCACGGTTATTAGTCCGCTGGTTGGGGAGGGCCGGGCGGAATTTGACGATATTGGAAATATAGACCATGTCTCTGGAGAGCCCCATGGCCCTTAATATCTGGTTGAGTTTTTCCCCGGCACGGCCCACAAAGGGCTCCTGCTGCACTTCTTCATAATATCCGGGAGCTTCCCCGATGAGCATGAGTTTCGTATGGGGATTGCCCGTGGCAAAGACCATGGTGTCCCGCAGGGAGTTGAGTTCCCGCGCCGGTTTCCAGTTCTGCGCCAGATTACGGAGGTATTGCAGCTTGTCTTCCATTGTCCCTTCCGGGAGGGTAATGGCAGAGGCCGGTTCCCTGTTTTGCGGAAACAGCTCCGGCGGTTCCGGCTTTCCGGCAGGAGCGGAGACAGGAGCGGCTGCCTGCAGGGGCGGCGGTTCCGGAGAAGCGGGTGCTGATGCGGCGGGACGGCCTCCCTGTCTGGAAGCCACGTACCATGTTCTGAGAATGTTTCTGGCTTCATCCGTCAGGCTCGTTCGCGTTGTTCCCTGCTGGATCAGGGAATCAAGATAATGGCGGAAAAGGCTGTTCGGTGTAGCGCTCATGGGAGGATAAAGCCAGATTAGTCCATAAGAGGCCGTCTGTCACGACGATTCGCAGGCTCCCCGGCCTTCATGGAACGCTCCTCTCCGGGAAATGACACGGTAAAAGATGGTATCTTTTGCAAGGGAGGTAGCAAATTGGGGCTTTCCGGTTCAGGAATGGAAATGCAGCCGGCTCTCTCAAAATTTTACTTAGTTTACGTATGTCTTTTTCTGAAGAATTAAACGGTTTGATGGATTGCCCCACTCCCCTGGTACGCCGTTTCATGGCGTTGCTGGAACCGGTTGACGACGCCCGCCTGGAGGAGATGGCGCAGGAGAGCCGGCGTCTGACGCGGCTGCATTTCGGCCGGACCATCCGCCTGTTCGCCCCCATTTACCTGTCCAACGAATGCATCAATAATTGCAAGTACTGCGGTTTTTCCCGGGATAATCCCATTATCCGCACCACGCTTACGGTGGATGAAGTGGTGCAGGAGGCTCGCTACCTGCACGGCCTGGGGCTGCGCAGCATCCTGCTGGTGGCCGGGGAGCATCCCAAGTTCGTTTCTGACGGGTATATGCAGGAATGCCTGGACGCCCTGCATTCCTTTATTCCATCCCTGGGGCTGGAGATAGGGCCGTTGCCGGACGACCGTTATGCGGAGATCGTCCGCCATGGGGCGGAACAATTGGCCGTGTATCAGGAAACCTATAGCCGGGAAGTGTATGAAACCCTGCATACGGCAGGGATGAAGAAAAATTTCAACTGGAGGCTGGACTGCCCGGAACGCGCCTACCAGGGCGGTTTCCGCCGCATTCAGATAGGAGCCTTGTTCGGGCTTTCGCCGTGGCGGCGGGAGGCCATGGCACTTGCCGTCCATCTGGATTACCTGCAGAAGCATTGCTGGAAATCCGCGCTTTCCGTGGCGTTTCCGCGCATGCGTCCCTACGCCGGGAATTACGAGTATGAACCTGATCCGGACTTGATGCTGGATGACCGCCATTTTGTCCAGCTTATGGCCGCCCTGCGCATCTGTTTCCCCAAGATAGGCATGTCCATCAGCACCCGTGAGCCCGCGCCGATGAGGAATGCCCTGATGCATTTGGGCATGACCCACATGTCCGCCATTGCGCGCACGGAACCGGGGGGCTACACGGGCGTGGGAACGGCTGCCGCCCATTTGACGGTGCGGGGCAACCGGGTGGATCTTCCCGATGGCCGGAAAGGGAATTGCAAGGCGACGGAGCAGTTTGAAATTTCCGACCAGCGCACACCGGAGCAGGTGGTCGGAGCCATACGGAATGCCGGGCTGGAGCCTGTCTGGAAAGACTGGGATGCCGCTCTGGATGTGGTGTAGGAGAACCTTCTCCCGTCTCATTTCTCTGGAATGACATCCATATCACCGTGATGTTGTGATGGAGCATTGACGGCATGCTCCGGCTGGCATATTTCCGGTAGCGATGATTCGTTATTATTGGGGGAGGTTTTGGCCGTTCCTCCTGTTTGCGTTCGGCATTGAGGCGGTGGAAAATCTGTTTACGGTATTTTTCGAATACCGCAACATGGATTTCGGGTTGCTTCCCCTCCTGAAAACGGCGTACGTTTTTGTGACGGAGTTTGCCGTCACCATGTGCTACTGGCTTATTCCCTATGCCGTTTATTTGTGGATTCTGCCGCGCGGGAAAGCAGGAGGGAAGGCGGACAGGTGGCTCACCTCCGCATGGTTTTTCCTGTTTGTGCTCGCCAATCTGTTTGAAGATGTGGCGGAAGCCTTTTTCTGGAACGAGTTTGAAGCCAGCTTCAATTTCATTGCGGTGGATTACCTGGTTTACACCAAGGAGGTTATCGGGAATATTTACGAGTCCTATCCCATCATTCCTATTCTGGGCGGCATTCTGGCGGTGTCCGTTCTGGCCGTCTGGGGAATGAAGAAGTTCCTGCTTCCCAGGAACGGGGCGGTTCCCGCCGGATGGAAACGAGGCTGTGTGGTGCTGTTCCTGCTGGCCTGCGTCACGGGGGGATATTGGCTGGTGGATATCAAGGATGCGGATGCCGTGAACAACCGTTATAATTCGGAAATGGCCAAGGATGGCCTTTACAGCCTGTTCAGCGCCTTTCTCAAGAATGAACTTGATTACCGCGCTTATTACCGGACGCTGCCGGATGCGGAAGCGGCGGCGTTTCTGGCCCGGGAGTTCACGGCGGATGACACGTCCGTGCCGGAGGCTTCGTCCGGCAGCGTAAAGAGGCAGGTGCGTCCTTCCGGGGGGGCTATCCGCCCGAATGTCGTGGTTGTGGTCATGGAGAGCATGGGAGCGGAATTTTTGAACGAGTGCCGGGAAGACGGGGCTGACGTCACTCCGTGCCTGAGCCGTCTGGGAAAGGAAGGCATTTTTTTCCCGAATACTTATGCCACGGGCACCCGTTCCGTACGCGGGCTGGAAGCAATCAGCACATCCCTGCCGCCGCTTCCCGGCATGTCCATCCTTCGCCAGGAAGGAAATGAGCATTTGCAGACCATAGGTTCCATATTCAGGGACAAGGGATACGATCTCAAATGGATTTACGGCGGCTACGGGTATTTTGACAACATGAATTATTTTTTCGGGAACAACGGGTTTCAGGTTCTGGACCGTAATTCCATGGCTGATTCCGAGGTGACCCATTCCACCATTTGGGGCGTTTGCGATGAAGATTTGTTCCGCCGCGCCATACGGGAGGCGGATGAATCCTGCGGACGCGGCAAGCCGTTTTTGCAGGTGGTGTTTACCACGTCCAACCACCGCCCCTACACGTATCCGGAAGGGCGCATTGACATTCCTTCCCACACGGGGCGCATGGGGGCCGTGAAATACGCGGATTATGCGGTAGGCGCCTTTGTGGAGGAGGCCAGAACCAAACCCTGGTTTGACAACACGCTGTTCGTGTTCGTAGGAGACCACGGCGCCGGGAGCGCGGGAAAGCAGGCCCTCAATCCGGAAACGCACCGCATTTTTTCCATTTTCTACGCTCCGGCTCTGCTGAAACCGGAACGGCGGGACACTCCCGTGAGCCAGATTGACGTGCTGCCCACCCTGCTGGGGCTGTTGAACTGGCCGTATGATGCGGCCTTTTATGGGAAGGATGCCTTGAAGCCTTCCTATCAATCCCGGTATTTTGTGAGCAATTACCAATATATCGGCTATTTGAAGGGGAAAGACATGGTGGTGCTCAAACCCCAGCGCGGAGTGGAATTTTTCCGGGACGGAGAGGCCGTTGAGCCGGATGGGCGGATGAAAGAGCTGGAAAGGGAAGCGGTTTATTACTATCAGCACGCTTCCGGCTGGCGCACCAGTTTGAAGGAATAAGGCTCCGCAAGGTGCGAAGGCCGTGATTGTGGCGGCCTCCGCCCGCGCACGGAAAATGCGTTCAGGATTTGCTTCCGTCCCTGTAATCCTGGAGAGCGTCCCAATGGAACGTGAAGTGCTTCTGCATGTGCAGCCCGTTGGCGAGAATGAACATGAGGGAAATGCGGAATTCGTTATTGTTCAATCCTTCCAGCTCTTTTTTGTCAATTTTCATGGAGAATTTCCCGCTCTTTTTTCCAAGGCGCCGGGAGAAGGAAACGGCGTCATAGTCCTGGTTGACCGCATAAGGAGGATCCTGGATGTAAACATTCAGAGCTTTGACGGTCTGGGGGCTTTTATAATTGCCGGAAACCAGAATCTGGTCTCCTTTAAAAGAAATGGATACGTCCCCGACCTCCACTTCCGGCTTGCCTTCGTAGAATTGCTGGGACGGGGTGACGGAAAACACTTCACAGGCATCCAGCAGGGCGCAGCTGGCCGGGGTCAGGAACGTGGGACTGGTCCCGAATGTGTAATTGCCCGAACCCATCAGGGCCGTGCCGTATTTTTTACCGTCCGAGGCGGTTTGGTGGTTGTGCGGCAGATTAAGGCCGTGCCCCAATTCGTGGGCCATGCCTCCGTACCATTTGGTCAGCAGCCTTCCTTCCTTGGTTTTCTGCCCCAGGTGTTTGATATCGAAGGCCGGATAATCCAGGGCGAAACAGTTGCGCCCCATGCCGTAAAAGGGAACTCCGCCGGGATTGTCGGGGCCGTTCTTTTCGTCATTCCAGGTGGGCATGATGATGAGCGTGTGCTGGCTTTTTTTCCTGTCCGGATGGGCTTTGAAAAATTCGTCAAGTTCCTGGGCCGCTTTCCAGCCGCCTCCGTTTTCATAAGGATAATGGGCCGCCGGATTTTTGGCCTTGTATTCAATGATGTTCACGCGGCCTGGGGATTTGATGTCCAGGCCGAAGGAACGCGCGCCATAGCCATGCCGCTGCATTTCCTTGCCGTAAAACTGCTGGAGGTAAAGGAGCAGTTCGCTGAGGCGCCGTTCATAATCCGGAACGGGTTCCGTATCACTGCCCAGAAAATAAACGATATTGAGCTGACGGGCCGTTTTTTTCAGGGCAATCCGGTCTTTCAGGGCGTCCGGAACGGTGACTTCCGCAAAGGATGTCCCGGAGGCCGCTCCCAGAAAGAACAGAGAAAAAAATGCGGAGAGAAGTCGTTTCAACATACATGCCAAAGTAGGGGCGTCATTTTTAAAGACAAGGAAATTTACTGTTCTCGCCGCCATTGGAGGAAGCGTCCCTGGGCCGGGAGGGAAATAATGGGGGAAAGAATCCGTCATGTGGCGGCCGATAAGTTCGGAATGGCTGAAAGATAGAGGTTGCGAAGGCAGTAAATATGTGACATTGTTTATTAAAGCATGCATTTCCAATCTCTATATTTATCTGCCGTGGCGGTAAGTGCCGTTTCTTTCGGGTGGGGGGCTCTGGATAAGCCTTCCGCCTCCAATTTGATCTGGTCTGATGAACCGGCCGTAGTTGTTTATCCGCAGGAAGACAAAAATTCCGAGGGCAGTTTTGGCAAGTACAGAAAGCCTGCCTCCGTCTGGGAAGCGGAGGGGTATCCCATTGGCAATGGTCGCGTTGGAGCCATGATTTTCAGTGCTCCCGGCCGCGAGCGGCTGGCCCTGAATGAAATCAGCCTTTGGTCCGGAGGTGCCAATCCGGGGGGAGGGTACGGTTACGGGCCTGATGCCGGAACGAACCAGTTCGGCAACTATCTTCCCTTTGGGGATTTGTTTGTGGACTTTAAAAAAGGCGACCAGCCGGCTTCCCTGTCTGTGGAAGATTTTACGCGCTCCCTGGATCTCCGGGACGGCATTCATAAAGTGAATTACAAGGCGGACGGCGTAACGTATGACCGGGAGGCATTCTCCAGCACGCCTGCCAACGTCCTGGTGCTGAACTATAAAGCCAGCAAACCCGGCCAATTCAGCGCGGATTTTTCCGTTAACAGCCAGCTTGGAGCAGATATTTCCGCCAAGGGATCCGTCATCACCTGGAAGGGGATGTTGAAAAACGGCATGAATTATGAAGGCCGCGTTTTGATCCGTCCCAAAGGCGGTACGCTTTCTGCCTCGGGAGATAAAATTTCCGTGAAAAATGCGGATTCCTGCATGGTCGTCATCGCCATGGAGACGGATTACCTGATGGATTATAAAAAGGACTGGAAGGGTGAATCTCCCTCCAGGAAGCTGGACCGTTATGCGGCCAAAGCCGCTTCTGCGGATTATGCCGCCCTGAAACAGGCCCACATTTCCCAGTACAAGTCCATGTTTGACCGGGTGAAGGTCAACTTCGGAAAAACGGAGGAGGATGTAGCCAAGCTGCCTACACCAAAACGTCTGGAGGCCTATAAGAAAAATCCGGCAGACCCCGATTTGGAGGAAACCATGTTCCAGTTTGGCCGATATCTGCTGTTGTCCAGTTCCCGGCCCGGCACGCTACCGGCCAACCTGCAAGGGTTGTGGAACGATTATGTCAAACCGCCGTGGGCCTGCGACTACCATAACAACATCAACGTCCAGATGGCGTATTGGGGGGCGGAACCCGCCAATCTTTCCGAATGCCATGAGGCCCTGGTCAATTATGTGGAGGCAATGGCCCCCGGCTGCCGGGACGCTTCCCAGGCGAACAAGGGGTTCAATACCAAGGACGGTAAACCCGTGCGCGGCTGGACGGTGCGCACCTCCCAGAATATCTTCGGTGGCAACGGCTGGCAGTGGAACATTCCCGGTGCGGCCTGGTATGCGCTGCATATATGGGAACATTATGCATTTACCGGTGATAGAAAGTATCTGGAAAAACAGGCGTATCCCCTGATGAAGGAAATCTGTCATTTCTGGGAAGACCATTTGAAGGAACTGGGAGCCGGGGGCGAAGGGTTCAAGACAAACGGCAAGGATCCGAGCGAAGAGGAGAAGAAGGATCTGGCCGATGTGAAAGCTGGAACTCTGGTGGCACCCAATGGCTGGTCTCCCGAACATGGGCCGCGTGAAGACGGTGTGATGCATGACCAGCAGCTCATTGCGGAGCTTTTCTCCAATACCATCAAAGCCGCCCGCATTCTGGGCAAGGACGCCGCCTGGGCCAAGAGCCTGGAGGGCAAGCTGAAAAGGCTGGCCGGCAACAAGATAGGCAAGGAAGGAAATCTTCAGGAATGGATGATTGACCGCATTCCCAAGACGGACCACCGCCATACGTCCCACCTTTTTGCTGTTTTCCCCGGCAACCAGATCAGCAAGCTCAAGACGCCCAAGCTGGCGGAAGCCGCCCGCCTTTCCCTGGAATGGCGCGGCACGACCGGAGACAGCCGCCGTTCCTGGACGTGGCCGTGGCGCACGGCTCTGTGGGCCCGCCTGGGCGAGGGGAACAAGGCTCATGAAATGGTTCAGGGACTCTTGAAATTCAACACTTTGCCGAATATGCTGACTACTCATCCCCCTATGCAGATGGACGGCAACTTCGGCATTGTAGGCGGCATTTGTGAAATGTTGGTGCAATCCCATGCCGGGGGCCTAGACATCATGCCCTCTCCCGTGGAAGCGTGGCCTGAAGGCTCCGTGAAGGGGCTGAAAGCCCGGGGAAACGTCACGGTGGATTTTTCCTGGAAGGACGGCAAGGTAAGCAACGTGAAGTTGTATTCCGCCCAACCCAAGGTGTTGCCCGTGCGCGTCAACGGGAAGATGACCCGCATGAAAACCCTGCCGCTGAAATCGGGAACGGAATCTTCGCCGTCCGCGGCCCGGTAAAAAAGGAAATCCATGATCCGGTTTTAATTCTGGAACTAAAAATAGTCATGGCTTCCAGTCCTTTCGTTAGGGCTGGGAGCCTTTTTTATCCTGGACCTTTGCGGAAGGGACGGTATTTGTTTCAAAGGAGGAGCTTGCTGAATGGCGCGTTCCGAAAGAAGGAATTCCTCTCGGGATGTAAAGATTGGGAAGGGTTTTCGCAAGGGGCGGTCCTTCGCCCCGTCTTAAGGAAAGAAGGGCTGCGCTCTCATTTCTTTTCCATCTGCCTGAGCAGGGAGCAAATGGCGCAGGAATGGAGGGAACACAGGTCTTCATGAATTTGAAGCAATGCCTGGTGGTGCCAGGCTTTCGCAAGAAAGGCGTGTGCATCCGGCCTGCCGCCCAGCAGGGATTGGTGGACGGAGAGGACTTTTGTTCCCGCCTGTCCGGCCCGGAGGGAAAGATAATGCTTCCATGCATGTTCGTCATCTTTCATCGGAAGAAGGTGGTTGATGATGAAGTCCAGAATTCTATCCCGGCCCATCAGGGCCATGGGGCGGGGAGACGGTGGGGAAGGAAGCGTTACATGGGTGCTCCAGTAGGGGTGTGTAAGGGAGGAGAGGTACTTCGTCAGCTCTTCCGTATGTCCGGCAAGGCAAAGGCGCTTAAACGCATCAAAATCTGCTGCGATGACGGCCAGAGCCCCTACGCGCCTCTGCGGATGGTTGGCCGGCCTGTTGCCGGAATACGTCCAGGGAAAGGAGCGGTCCGGCGCCAGTTCAAATTGTGCCCGCAGGGGCCACCATTGAGCCCAGAGTTTTTTGTGGAGTTCTACGGCTTCCGGTGTGCAGGAGGCCGGAAGAACGGGAAGGAGGAAGCCCGCCGTACCGAAAAGCAGGGCTTCCGGACAGTTCTGGATGGAACGCAGGGGCGCCCGCAGGGCCAGGTGGCGCATGGCGGTTTTGTTGGCGTGATAGCCCAGCGTTTCCGCCAGGTTTTCAAAAAGGGCCTGTTCCTCTCCTGCGTATTTGGCGCGTTCCGCATGGCGGCGGTGCTTGTTCCGGAACCTGTAGGCTGCCGCTGATTGGAGGAGTGTTTCCAGAAACTCCGGAGCCATGGATGCCAGCAGTCCGGAGTGGCGGCAGTGGCGTACCGGGGCGCTGCCGGAAGGGGATGTTCCTGACCGCGCCAGCGCAGCGGGGGGAATGACAGCCAGAGGAACGCGTTCATGCCTGGCATTGCGGGTGAACCATTTCCTGCGGCTGGGCGCGCAGGCGAGGTGCAGGATAACACCGTTGAACCCCGGGTTGGAACCGTGCCCGTGGCGTTCCCAGTCTTCCGGCATGGGATCCAGTTCGATATCTCCCGATTGCGGGACGCCATTAATGCATATCCTGGCGTTTAGAAAGTCCGGTCCGGCGGATTTATTCCAGTTCCCGAAATCCAGAATGTGAACGTCCCTGCCTGAATCATCCGTAAAAGAGGTTCCAAATACTCCTTCCAGAAGAAGAAGCTGAAGAGTCCGCTCGTCCGGAAGGGCGGAATGATTGGAAACGGAATGTTCCCTGACGGCGGACGGCCCTTCTTCCCTTGCTGCGGAAAGGGCTTCCTCATACAGGGAGGCCATGGAGCGCAGGTCCATGTGGAGGGGAGGTATTTTTATTGATCTTTCTGCCGTTCCAATTCTTCTTTCAGGCAGTCGGTTACGTTGCGGAATTTTTCTTCGTTCTCTTCGCTCATTTCGCTCAGGGTCAAATGGGAGTTGAGAACGTGGAGAGTTTGCTCCTTGGCATCCAAGTGAACGGAAGGGGCATTTTCAGTACCCAGGGCGGCACGTATCTGCTCTACTTTTCCCCTCCAGGGGGCTGTGGGCGGTTCAATGCTGAGCAGAGCGTCCAGCCCCAGGCTTTCCAGGGCGCTCAGGCAGCGTTCGCTCGGGGAAGCGATTTGGACGGATCCCCCGATGGGAAGCAGCCGTCGGGACAGGCCCGCAAGAGTGCCCATGAAGGTGGAGTCAATGCCGGAGCAAGTTTCCAGATCAATGACGATCAGACGCCCTCCGGAAGCGATGTAATCGTCCCCCAGGGATTTGACAGTCGGACTATTGGCAAAACTTCCGCGTCCGGAACACCGGACCCAAAGAAATTCATCAAAAAGGCCGAAAAGGATGGAAGAATTGTTATTCACGTCGTTAGAAAATGGAAACCATATGAATAACAAGAGAAACCTCTGCGGTCAAGTCAGGATTTAATTTGCGCGCCGCCGGAAGAAGGTTCGTTTTCTCGCATGCAGAACCTTTTCCCGCGGCGCTCTTTTCGTTATTCGGAGGGATGCCTCAGGAGTTCTTGGTGCCTTCCCCCGTACCGGGCAGGAAACGGTAATAGGTTTCCAGCATCAGCGTTGCCAGGCACTGGCGGTAGATGTTTTCAGATTTATTGCTCATGCCGGAAACGTATCCTACGTCATTTTTCCGGAAACTGCCGTCCGCATTCTGGCCGCTGAGCACGGCGTCCCGGAATGCTTTGTTGTAAGAGGTCCATACGTCTCCTCCGCGGTTCATGGCAGCCTGCACGCAGTAGTAATGCATGTAGAGATTGCTCTTGACGTTTTCCGTGCCGCTTCCCTGGCCCCACTGGAGGGTTTTGACATTGTTTTTGATCCAGTCCAGACCCTTGCGGGCGGCGCTGTCCGAGCCGTTGCCCGTCATTTGCAGAGAAAGCACGCCTACGCCTACCAGGGAGGAACGGGGCATATTGCCGTTTTCCTTATAGGAAAATTTGCCGTCCGGCATGACGTTCTTGCGCACGTAGCTTGAGGCCTTGCGCAGCGTAGAGCGGATTTCCCCTTTGGTAGGCTTGATGCCGCCGTGTTCGGCAGCCTTGAGAGCCTGCACGTTCCACCCGGTGACGGAAAGGTCGATGTCCGGATTAATCTTGTTGTTGTAGCTGTAGCCCCAGCCCCCGTTGGGACACTGGGCGTCAATAATCCTGTCCACGGCTTTTACGACGACCTTTTCCAGATTGGAGATGGAGGGGATGTCCATCTGTTTGCAGAAGGTATAGGCTTCGCACAGGGCATAGGTGGCTACCGCGTGGTCATAACATATTTCCTTCAGGGCGGGCTGTTCCGAAAGGACGGGGTTTTTCATGCCTAAGTCCACCAGGAAGGAAATGCCTTTCAGGACGTTTTCTCCGAATTCCTCGGAAAGAGGGGTTTCACAGTGGGCCAGGTAGGCCAGCAGGGAAATGCCGGTCATGGAAGCGCGGAATTGCCCTTCACCCCAGGAGCCGTTGCCGTTCTGCTGTTTTTTCAGCCAGCGGAGGGATTTGACTACGGCTTCCTCGCACTGCGGGGTGCCTCCGTTTTCCGTGATGCGCTTCATGCGGTCGTTCAAATCGCAGCGCTTGGAGATGATGCCGGGAATGCCTCCCCCGTCTCCGTCGCCCGTGCCGGTGCCGAAGCCGTCGCCGATATCGATGCCCATAGAGAGTTCTTCCGAGGGGACGTCCACCTCAATATCCGGGTTGACCACCGCGACGTCCGCCGTGGCGACGGCGGCGATGACCTTCACCTGCGCGGAGGTGGAGGAACTGCTGGGGCGCTGGGTGGTCTGGGTGACTTCCGGCGTGTCGATGTCCGGGTTGTCGCCTTCCTGGGTGGCGTAGGCGACCATGGGGGGATCTTCCGGAACGGCCACGATGATGTGCACCAGGTAGAGGAGGAGGCCCATGAGGGCGATGCCGAGGAAGGAGACGGAAATGGCGGCGGTTAGTGTCTTGGTCCGCTGCTTCTTCAATTCCGCAAGGGCATTTTCAGTACTTTCAATGTGGAGACTCATAGAGGGAGGTGTCTGGTTGGCATCAAGGCAAAAACTCCCGCATTTCTGAAAAATGGGGAGAATTGCCCTGTACAGGTATGTATTGCTGGCCTGCCTGTTTACAAGGCTGGCAGCATACTAAAGCCAGACACGCCTGTCTGTCAATCAGATTAGGAATTCCTGGTGCCTTCCCCCGTGCCGGGAAGGAAGCGGTAATACACCTCCAGCATCAGCGTAGCGAGGCACTGGCGGTAAATTTTGTCGTTGATGGAACCTCCATTGCTGTTCACGAGACCCCCCGGTCCCGGGAATCCGTTCGGGGTGAAGCTTCCATCGGTGGCCTGAGCTCCGAGGGTGGAATCACGGAAGGCCTTGTTGTACGCTTTCCATACATCCCCTCCGCGGTTCATGGCGGCCTGTACCCCGTAATAGTGCTGGTAGAGGTTGGAGGAAGTATTGTTCGCCTTCCAGTTGAACGGCTGGTTGGTGTTCTTAAGCATCCAGTCCAGTCCCTTGCGGGCGGCGCTGTCCGAACCGTTGCCGCACATTTGAAGGGAAAGAACGCCTACGCCCACCAGGGAGGGACGTGCTGCGGCGTCTTCCCTGCCTTCCTGCATGTAGGTGAAGAGGCCGTCGGGCTTGCCGCATTTCCGGCAATAGGCCGCGGCTTTGCGCAGGGCCGTGCGTATTTCGCCTTTGGAGGGGCGGATGCCGCCGTGTTCGGCGGCCTTGAGGGCCTGTACGTTCCATCCGGTGACGGAAAGGTCCGTATGAGCGCCCGCCTTCGTGTTGTAATTGTAGGCCCAGCCGCCGTCGGTATTTTGATTGTCCACAATCTTATCAACGGCCTTTATGACGACTTTTTCCAGATTGGAGATGGAGGGGATGTCCATCTGCTTGCAGAAAGTGTAGGCTTCGCACAGGGCATAGGTGGCTACCGCGTGGTCATAGCTGACTTCGTTCCTCTGGGGAACCAGGGAGAGAACGGGATTTTTCATGCCCTGATCCACCAGGAAAGAGATGCCCTTCAGGACAGTTTCCCCGAATTCTTCGGAAAGAGGCGTTTCGCAGTGGGCCAGGTAGGAGAGGAGAGCCATGCCCGTCATGGCGCATTTGTAATTATGGGGAGCCCCGCCCCAGGAACCGTCTTTATTCTGCTGTTTTTTCAGCCAGCGGAGGGATTTGACTACGGCTTCCTCGCACTGCGGGGTGCCTCCGTTTTCCGTGATGCGCTTCATGCGGTCGTTCAAATCGCAGCGCTTGGAGATGATGCCGGGAATGCCTCCCCCGTCTCCGTCGCCCGTGCCGGTGCCGAAGCCGTCGCCGATATCGATGCCCATAGAGAGTTCTTCCGAGGGGACGTCCACCTCAATATCCGGGTTGACCACCGCGACGTCCGCCGTGGCGACGGCGGCGATGACCTTCACCTGCGCGGAGGTGGAGGAACTGCTGGGGCGCTGGGTGGTCTGGGTGACTTCCGGCGTGTCGATGTCCGGGTTGTCGCCTTCCTGGGTGGCGTAGGCGACCATGGGGGGATCTTCCGGAACGGCCACGATGATGTGCACCAGGTAGAGGAGGAGGCCCATGAGGGCGATGCCGAGGAAGGAGACGGAAATGGCGGCGGTTAGTGTCTTGGTCCGCTGCTTCTTCAATTCCGCAAGGGCATTTTCAGTACTTTCAATATGCAGGCTCATACAGTATGTGAAGCTTCCTGAAAATAATAGAATGTTTTTCCGGTTGAGGCGAGTTCAAAAATTTTGATGGTCTATAGGGTGGTAAATGACCAGATATGAACAAAATGGAATTTTATAATGAACGGCTTATATTGGTTGCATCATATACCCGACGGGGGCGTCTGCCGGGACATGGGCTGTGTTTCTGGTTTGCCGGAGAGGAATGGAAAAGGCTTTTTGAAGCCGGGAAGGAGAAGCAGCACGCCGGGAACCGTTTGCCTTTGAATGTTTTTAGCTGTGGCCGGCAGAGGAAGAAAGAGCGGTTCCGGGAGAGGAGCGTACGAAGAAATTTGAAAAAACAAGCCCTGCCATGGAGGGCATGGCAGGGCGGAAAAGAGGGTGGCCTTTTGCGGGCAGAGGCATTAATAGTGGCCGCGGCGCGGGCCGGTCATCCACTTCCATGCGGTTTCCACAATGGCCCCGGCATCCTTGCACTTGGCTTCCCAGCCGAGGATTTCCTTGGCTTTCTTCGGATTGGCAATCAGGCGGGGCGGGTCGCCTTCGCGGCGCGGGCCGTAGCGGACGGGAATTTTTTTGCCGGTGACTTTTTCAGCCGTTTCCAGGATTTCCCGGACGGAAAGTCCCAGGCCGGTTCCGAGGTTGAAGCATTCTGTGGCCCCGCCTTTCATCAGGTAGTCCACCGCTTTCAAGTGGGCGTCCGCCAGGTCGTTGACGTGGATGTAGTCGCGGATGCAGGTGCCGTCCGGCGTGTCGTAATCCGTTCCGAAGACTTCGATGTATTCCTTTTCCCCGGTGAGCGTGAGCAGGATGTTGGGGATAAGGTGGGTTTCCGGTTCGTGGTCTTCACCGATCAAGCCGTCCTCGCTGCAACCTGAGGCATTAAAATAGCGCAGAAAAACGCTTTTGAGACCCCAGGCGCGGTCGCAGTCCCTGCAAACTTTTTCCAGCATGTACTTGGAACTCCCGTAAGGATTGATAGGATCCTGCTTTTCCGTTTCCGGGATAGGGATCTGGGTGGGAACGCCATACGTGGCGCAGGTGGAGGAGAAAACAAAGCGCTTGACGCCGGCGGCTTGCATGGCGCCCAGAAGGACGAGGGGCTTGGCGATGTTGTTCATGTAGTACTTGAGGGGGTTCTGGACGGATTCCCCCACATTGATGAAGGCGGCAAAGTGAATCACGGCGTCAAAGTTGCCCTTCATCAGGAGAGGATATACCACGGAGGCATCTCCCAAATCCCCTTTGACCAGTTTCACTTCCGGGTCCACGAGGGCTCCCGCGTGGCCGTACACCATGTTGTCCAGCACGGTCACGTCTGCGCCGGTTTTGACGAGCTGGCGTACCGTGTGGGAACCAATATATCCGGCTCCGCCGGTTACAAGTACTTTCATGATTTTATCAAATTTGCTGTTGAGCCGGTTTAACTTTTTCTCCGGCAAAGGCGTCCGGACATTTTGGAGTCTGCGGAACCTTCCGGTTCACTGCAGGCTGAATCCCTGTTCCAGACGCCTGTAAAAGTGACATGTTTTCCCCTTTTTGTCAATTTGCGATATATCTTGCCGCCGTCTCTCCGTTCTTTGCCTGCGGCGGTTGGAGCTTCTCCGTTTTCATGCCGGAAACTGCCCCGCTTTTTACTGGCTCCTGACAGGCATTTTTGCGAACATCACTTCATTATGAAACCGTCCGAGATCAGGAATGTTCTGGAAGACCATGAAGTGCGCCCCAGCAAGTCCCTGGGGCAGAATTTCCTGACGGATGAAAATGTGGCCCGCTGGATTGTGGAGCAGCTCGAAATCCGGCCGCAGGATTGCGTGGTGGAGGTAGGGCCTGGAACCGGCTCCCTGACGGAACATGCCGTACCCCTTTGCCGCAAACTGGTTCTGGTGGAATTTGATTCCCGTCTGGCGGAGTACCAGAAAGAGCGCTGGGCCGGTGATCCCCATGTGGAGGTTCACCATGCAGACGGCGCTTCCTGGGATCCGCGGGGGCTGTTTGCGGAGGCCCCTGTCAAATTCCTTGGCAATCTTCCCTATTCCGCGGGGGGAGCCATCCTCCAGAATTTCCTGTCCAGGCCCAGTGCTGTGGAACGTGCCGTGGTGATGCTCCAGAAGGAGTTTATCGACCGCATTCTGGCGACGCCGGATGATGATGCCTTCGGGCTGTTGTCCCTGCGCATCCAGAAAAACTGGATTCCCCGTGCCCTTAAAACCATTCCGCCGGAAGCGTTTCATCCCCGTCCGCGTATTGATTCCACCGTGATGCTGCTTACTCCCCGCCCTGCCCGCGAGCTGCCTCCATATGACGACCGCCTGATGGATGAACTGATGCGCAAGGCTTTTTCCCAGCGGCGCAAACAATTGAAAAAACAGCTCCCCGCTTCTCCTCCGTGGGAGGGCGTGGCTGCTTCCCTGGGACTTTCCCCTTCCGCCAGGGCTGAGGAATTGAATTTGTCCCAGTGGGTGGAATTGGCGCGCGTTTATGATACCAATCCTCTCAAGGATGTGGCGCAGAGCGGAGATGAATTGTTTGACATCGTGGACGAACTCAATCAGGTGACGGGGCAGGGCACGCGCCGGGAAATACATGAAGGCAGCCTTCGTCATCGCGCCGTACATATGTTCCTGGTCAATAAGCATGGAGCTGTGCTTCTCCAGAAAAGGTCCCTGTGGAAAGACAGGCAGCCGGGCAAATGGGATTCCTCCGCAGCCGGGCATCTGGATGCCGGGGAAAGTTATGAGGAAGCTGCGGTGCGGGAGCTGAAGGAAGAACTGGGGGTGTCCGGCTGCGGGCTGCAGAAAATCGCGGATTTTGACGCCGGAGAAAATAACGGCTGGGAATTCATCTCCCTCTATGAAGGGCGGTATTCCGGGAAGGTTCGTTTTCCGGCGGCGGAGGTGGACAGCGTGCAGTGGTTCACGCCGGAGCAAATCCAGGCGTGGGTGGAACGCCGTCCGCAGGATTTCTCGCCTGCGTTCATTCCCTGCTGGAATGCATGGCTGGTCGCGAATAGAAAAAATCATTCTAACTCAAATACATATCATGATAAACCCTGATCAATTATCTCCGGAACAGATCCAGTCCATCCGGACCTGGGCGGAAGAAGGACTGGATTTAAACGCCATCCAGAAAAGGCTGCATGAGGACTTGAACATCAAGCTGACGTTCATGGATACAAGATTCCTTCTTCAGGATCTGGATATCCGCATCAGCCAGCCGGAGCCGGAACCCGAAGCCGAGCAGCCCGGAGAGCTTCCCGGAACAATGCCTCCCCCTGCCTCCCTGCTGGGAAAAACCCAGGTAACTGTGGATGAAATAACGCCTCCCCACGCCCTGATGGCCGGCAAGGTTTTATTCAAGAGCGGCGCCCAGGGCGCATGGGATATTGACCGTACCGGCCGTATCAACTGGGACGCTACGCTTGGAGAACCTACGGCAGACGACCTGAGGGAATTTGAAACGGAACTGCAATCCGTCATTCGCAGCCGCATGGGAGCCATGTGAGGGAAACGGAAAATATTCCGCTTGAAATGGACTGGAAGCAGGAACTTGCCGGGTGGCGGTTATTTCCAATAAAAGCCTTGGCTGGAATGGGAAATGCCGCGTCCGCATGCCATTCGGGAGAGAATGTCTGCCCGGAAAAAATGCGTGTTCATTTGGTTCCATAGTAAAATAAAAGCAACAAAAGGACTATCATGGAAATACCGGAGGAAATGATTGAAACGCTGGTGCCTGCCGTTCGGGAGCAGCTGGAGTCGCCGGACACCGCTTATGTCAAAAACTGTCTGGAACGCCTGACGGGGCGGGAAAAACTGGGGGAACAGGAAGCTCTGGAACTGATGGCGCAGGCTCTGGCCATTACTATTAATGCGATGGTGGTGGGGGGCCGCTCCTTTGATTCGGGAAAGTACAAGGCGCTGTTGAAAGATCTCCCGGCTCTTCCGGATGAGGCTCCGTGATAAATCTCGACAATCTCCGGAATTGATTCATAATCCTTTCTTTCACTTGAAATTTTATGGCAAAAAAACCATTAGAAACAGGTGCTCCGGAAGCGTCCGCAGCTAAAAAAACGGCTGCTCGCAAGACGACGGCCAAAAAGACGGCCTCTACTACCAAAAAGGCCGCCGCAGCTGAAAAAAAAGCTGCTGCTGACGCCGTTTCCGTAGAAGCACCCAAAACCAAAATCAAAACGGTCAAGTCCGCCCCGAAAACCGCGGTGAAGACGAAAACCGCGAAAACAGCCAAAAAGGCGGCTGATGAAAAGGCCCCTGTCTCTGAAACGGTTGTTGCCCCTTCCGAGGCCCCGGCTCCTTCCGCTCCTGTGGAAAAGGAGATGATGCCCGAAGCTCCCCAGAAGCCCCAGGCTGCCGCTCCGGTCAAGGTCAAGCGGGAATCGTTCCGCCCCAATTGCAATGCGGAACAGCAGGAGCGCCATGAACAGCATGGCGGAGATGTCTTTGCCCAGCCGGAAACGGTGGGCGGTGCCTCCGAAGGTCCTTTTAACAAGCGCAAGCGCCGCCGCCGCAATAAGAAAGGCGGCGGTTCCGAAGACCGCCAGCCCATGCAGGATGCCGCTTCTCTCAAGCAGTTGGATTGTAAGAAGGTGGCTTCCCGAGCCTGGAAAATGTTCCTGGCGGAAGTGTCTGAAGAAGGCCTTGCCCTGATGGACGACCAGACGGCGCGTGAGGCGGCCCGCCGCGCTTTCCGCTGTGCGGAATTCTTCATGATGGAGGAAGCGCGCCGCAAGCATGCCCAGAAAGCAGCTCTCCAGCAGCAGGAGAAAACTTCTTCTCCGGAAGAGGAACGGGATTCCGAAGAGGATTCCGGCGAAGAATAATTCCTGTCTGTGTTGATGTTTTTGCCCTGCGGCGGATGCCGCAGGGCGTTTTTGTATCCTCCGGGCTTATTTTCCGGAGTTTGAATGGCCGTGTTTTATCCGGTGCATTGGGAAGCAGCATGCGTCACCCTTTGCCACCTGGGGGCAAAAAGCAGCCTTTTCTCCAACCAGGGCACTTTTTGAGAATGGGAGAGCGTTGGAGACGCCTGGATGAAAGCGGACTTTATTTCGTGCCTTTCCCCGTTCTTGTTCCTTCTAAACCTTTTTGCCTCTCCATTTCCCGCTCTTGAGGTACCACCATGCCAGGATGATCAGGGTAACGCCGTAAACGTGTTCGGAAAACCAGCAGAGAGCCACATCCGGCTTGAGCCTGATGATGCCGTAATAAATGACGGCCGTGTAAACGGCCAGGGAAATCATTTCCATGATGAATCCCGCCTTGGTATTGCCTGTGCCGGATACGGCATTGAACAGGATGAATGACGGAGCCATGATCAGTGTGGAAGAAGCCATCACATACACGGAATTGACGCTGGCGGCAATCAGGGACGGGCTATCCGTGAAGGCACGGAGGACGGGCTCCGGAAACAGGCACAATATGATGAGCAGGGGGATCAGGATGGCGTATGTCAGTTTGAGGGTCATGCCGCAGGTTTTGAACAGGCAGCGCTGTTCTCCCGCTCCAATCTGGTTGCTGATGAGAGCTCCTGCCGTGGTGGCAAAAGCGCTGATCACCATGATCAGCAGGGCGGAAATATTGCGCACGATGTTGGTAACGGCCAGCGGGCGTTCCCCCAAATGTTCAATCGCCAGGAAAAAAATAAACCAGATGGAGACGGAAATAAAAGATTGCACCATGGTCCATCCGGAAATGGACAGCATTCCCTTCAGCAGATGGGGGCGGAGTGTGAATGCCCGGCGGAAACCGTACTTCCGTTTGTCCGCCGTCATGCTTGTGTAGATGATGAAAAAGAGAAGGGAGACTGCTTCCGATACGCTGGAGGCAATGGCCGCCCCTGCTATGCCCGCGGCGGGAAAGCCGCCTTTCCCAAAAATGAGGCAGTAATTTAACGCGACATTGCTCAGGAGCATGACAATGGAATTGACCGTCAGAATCTTCGTCTGGGTAATCCCCACGTAATAGGCTCGGAACATGACGCAGAGGAAGGAGAAAAAAATACCGTAGGTGCGCCAGTGCAGGTAATCCACTGTGGCCCCGTACACCTGTGGGGATTCAATGATGTCCCGCAGGATGATGGGGGAAAAATATTGGGATGCGGCAAAAAGAGCTACCGCCAGGACCAGCATGAAATAACAGCCCTGAACCATGGTGGGGGCAATCCTGTTGTAACGGCGTTCCCCGTTGCGGCGCGCAATGATGATTTGTGCGCCAAAGCCGAAGCCGAATGCCAGCATGAACATGGCCATGTAATACACGCCGCCCAGAGCGCATGCTCCCAGCGCCACGTCTCCCACGCGCCCCAGGAAGACGGCATCCGTCAGGCCGATCATATGCTCAATGAGCAGGCTGATCATGAGGGGGTATGACATGAGCCATATCTTTTGATAGGAAGTAAAAGAAGGATTATTCATAGCGGGGGCAGCCTGCGGGCATGGTCCGCCAAGGGCAGGCGCTAAAGGCCAAATATTTTTGAATTAAAATGTTTTCTTGCAAGAAAGAAATGCGTTTGCTTCCGCACATGTCATGAAAATGGGGGTAATGCCCCGGGTCAGCTGAGCGGCAGTCTGGTTTCCGGATACCGCAGGGGGGATTTGGTTGGTTGTTTCATGAAGGCCAGCACGAAAGCCACCATGCCCACACGGCCCACAATCATGTTGAACACGATGATCCATTTGCCGGCATCACTGAGTTCCGGAGTGACGTTCCATGAAAAGCCTACCGTGGCGAAAGAGCTGACTACCTCGAAAAACAGGCGTTCCAGACTCAACCGCGGTTCTGCAAAACACATGACCGTAGTCATCATACCTACCCAGGCTCCGGCCAGGATGACGGTGATGACGGCCCGTTCCACCACATTGCGGGCAATCCGGCGCTTGTGCATGACCACGTCTTTCTTGCCCTGTAAAATGCGCGCCACCTCCCCGCAGGAAACGGCAAATGCGGTGGTATGGACTCCTCCCGTGGTGGAACCGGGATTGCCTCCGATGAACATGAGAGCTCCCAGAAACAGGGCGTATGGAGCGCTGTTGAGCGCCATGTTCGAAATGTTGAATCCTGCTGTGCGGGCCGTTGCATTGAACAGGCTCTCCCACAAAATCCAGTACCACGGATCGGCAGACGTAAACAGGCTGCCGTCAATTATTTTAATCAGGAACAGGATCAGCCCGCCGCCAAGCACCAGAGCGGCGGTCATGCGTACGACCAGCCAGCTGTATGTGGACCAGTGGCGGCTGACGGTGTTCCGGGCATCCCAGCCCAGTGCGACTCTGGCCCGGCGGACGATTTCCAGATACATGGCGAATCCCAGGCTGCCGCAAAGCACCATGACCATGATGGTAATCTGGCCGCCCATATTGTAGGCTACGCCCGGTGTGGCCAGGTTATCCGCAAACAGGCTGAATCCCGCATTGCAGAAACCGGAAACGGAATGGAAGACGGCGTACCACCAGAGCGTGTCTCCCTCCAGCCCCGGAACATGTCTCCAGGAAAAATAGAGGCCTATGGCGCCCAGCGCTTCCACTCCGAACGTGACGGCAATAATATTCTTGATGAACCGGTCTACCTGGGCAATGCCTTCTTCATCCAGCAGGTTGCTGATGGTTACCTTGGAACGCAGGCTCAACCCCTGGCCAACCATCAGGGAGACGAAATAAGTGAACGTCATGATGCCGAAAGCTCCCACTTGGAAAAGCACCAGCAAAATGGTCTGTCCGTAATTGGTGAAGTGTTCATGAACATTCAGGGGGACCAGCCCCGTGACGCAGACGGCGCTGGTGCTGATGAAATAGGCGTCCGTGGCGGAAAGGACGATGCCGTCCTTGGTAGCTCCCGGCGACATGAGAAGAGTTCCTCCCAGCGCAATGAAGGCAATCAGGGTAAGCAGGAAAAGAAGGGCGGGACGAATGCGCGGGAGGTGGAAGCCCCTGTTCCGGCGGGCGATGCGGAAAAAATATTCCTTGAGGTTCAGCAGAGGGGCAGCTCCGTAGCAGAGGCAGAGCGCGCGGAAAATGTTCTGAAGCTCTATTTTGGAGATAAAGGTGGAATGGAAAAAGTCGCCTGCCAGCATGACCAGAATCACCAGCCCCAGCCCCAGTTCTACCCACCGGGGGTTGCGGATGGCCCTGGCAAGCCATTTTTCCCGCAAAATGCCGATGACGCCCGTGAGCTGGCCCAGCACCAGGAAGGAGAGAATTTCGCGGAAATAGCGCAGGGAAAGCTGGTCTTCATGAATTTCCCCGAAGCCGTTCCACCACAGCAGCCACATCAATGCGGCCAGTGTGCACAGGCCGAACCCCATTTCCATGACCTCAAAACGGTTCAATAGCGGTTTTTCATTCGTCTCATTCACAAGCCTGCAATGGTGATGCCTCTGATGCTGGGGGGAGACTACTGCATACGGAAAGATTTGAGAAGCCCTTATATCGTTTCCAGGCGGTCCTGGCTGGAGGCAGGAAGGCGCCTTGGAAAAAAATTTTTTCATGTGAAGGAAAATAGTTGCCAATCCGGCGCCGCCGTGCATAATAAGCCCCGTTCTTACCAAACCATGTGCGCTCGTGGCGGAATTGGTAGACGCGCTAGATTCAGGTTCTAGTGGAGGCAACTCTGTGAAGGTTCGAGTCCTTTCGGGCGCACCATATAACCCCTTTTAAGTTAACAGCTTGAAAGGGGTTACTTGTTTCTGGGGGAGAGAGGTTAAAAATCTTATTTTTTGACGAACTAGGGGACATTCGGGGGACATAAAATTTTCTAAAAACAGTTGAAACATAAGAGGAATTTATTTTATGCGCTAGATAAAAATCTACACTAATTTGTTTCTCTTTACAATGAATAGAACTACACTGTCTTACTTCACAATCCTCCCCTACGGGGAAGGATTGTGAAGATGATCGCCACACGTAGCGACGAAGCCAGCGACACCCTCAGAGCCCTTGAGGCTGCAGGTGGCGGTGCAGCCGCCGCAACAGGAGCCGTAACAGGAAAATCAGCCCCCAAAGACTCATTGAGTCAATACGCAACCCCAACCGGGACATTGGTTTCACCTACGGCGACTGGAGCCAGATCGGAGCCGGTCACAAGACCCCGGCCCAGAACATCCAGAAGATCCTGCAACGCGCCATCGACAATCTCCCGGAAGGCGACCCGAACAAGAAGATCCGCATGTTCGACATCCGGCGCACGGCAGAGGGCCTCGAAAGAACCAACCTCGGCCGCAACCTCAACATGCTCTACAACACCGGCCTGGGTCTCGGACGCCCCGGAGCAGGCGCTGAGTGGACCGCCGCCTACGACAGAGAGCTGGCAAAGGAACTCGGCAAGACCCAGTCCATCTGCAGGTACATGACCGACCTTCCCTCTGGCGGCAGCGTAGGAGCTACCGGGACAGAAGAAGGCCTTCTGCGAGGCGAAATGAACGGGAAACGCATTGGTGGCAAAAGAGTTTTAGACAACAAGCTCATCATCTACGGCTCCGACAACCCGGAAGACTATCCCGACTTCATCCGCAAGAAACGCCTCCATGTCGGCAACACCCACGGCGGCTCCCCGTTCATCGACCCGGACTACGTGGATAGCCTCAAGAAGATCAACTCCAGGGATAAAGTGATTGGGCGGCTCGAAGAGTATGTCTCGGGCAAGCGCGAAGGGCTCACACCCGAAGCCAGGAAATCCCTTAGCGATGTACTTGCCAGGGTTAAATCAGGTCAAAAGCTCGTTACGATTGCCGGTTCCGGGCGTGGTGACTATATGGCCGGACGCCTGATTCCGTCACTGGAATCAGCCGATAGGTTCGGCCTTGGCAGGGGCAAGGTAACCTTTGCTCCTCTCCTTGCCAACTACGTTCCCGGTTCCCCGGAAGCAACCTCACAGGTCGGCCAGGCCTTCGCGAAGATGGACCCTCATGGACGAGTTGTCCCTTTTAGCCGTCTTCCCGGCGATGCCTACGCCGCACTTCAGCGTCTGGCCGATACCAACATGGCCTCGACAGGAACCATGGCAATCTCCGAGGCGGCCAACAACGGCAACCTCAACGCGATCCCCAGGAACTGGAACGACCTCAATAGCTCTGGCTGGGATCGTATGAATGCCAAGAAGGACATCATACGGGGACTCACCGGCAAGGACGTTGATCCCGGCATGGTTAATCTGGACTCCTGGAACCGGGGGAATATCGATCACATGATCGACGGTAATAGATCCCAACTGCCCAACAGGGCGTTCCTGGAGACGAACAGCAGGATGAATCCGTCATCTGAGATACTTCATAGGTTTACAACTCCGGAATCGGAAACCGGAATCTCCCTGCGACAGCTAAAAAACAGCCCGACTTCATGATGAAGAAGAGCTGCTGAATGGAGGCTTTACCCATTCCTGGCTTCCAGCGTCCTGACAATTTCCTCGGCTCCACGCTTGTACACCGTCACAGCCAACAACTCTCCGTCGAGAAAGACGGCCCAGAAGCGGGTTCCCTTGTACTTTTCAATCGTCAGCATCAGGCAACACCTCCTTTCCGGGGTGATGGTGTGAGTCGAGCAGATGTCTCAGTACGGCCCCGATATTGGCTTCATACATGTCCCGTGTGTGCTTGTTGCGGGCGACAGCATAAAGGCACCGGGCATCAAGGATGTCGATGCCCTCACCACAGAGCCGGATGTAGCTTTCAAGGGTAGCCAGCTCCGTCTCCGGAATCGGAGAATCCAACAGGATGCTTTCGTCGTCGTTCAGAGTCTCCCGCTGTTCTTCCGTCAGTGCCGGGAGGTTCACCAGAGCCGTCATGGATGGGCCATGAATTGTCAGCTTGCTCAGCCCCAGTGAGGGATCACTCCGATGTCTGCTGTAAAGCGATACAGCCTTCTCGATCCGTGCCAATAGTCCCGTATCCACTGCCAGGTACACATACGGAGCATCCGTATCGTATTCGCTCGTGGAACGCAGTTGAGCGATGATGGGTATCGTTTTCATTCTTTTGGTTCTTGTAATCGGAGTTACTTGCAGAAGAAGGCGACGATGCCTAGGATCAACAGCACGGCGAGCAGGTACGGAGCCACGGTCACCAGAGCCGACAGGATGCCGACGGCAACCGGCCCTAGCAAACACAGCAGTACGAGCGCCACCAGGGCGATGAGGAGGTCTTTCATGTTCATGGCCGTGTCTTATGCGGGAACTCTTGTCCGGGATGATCGATAAACTGGAGCAGCAGAGGACACCCATTGCTTGAGAGCCTGCCGTCCGGCATAGGTAATCAGCCAGCAGTCGGGACGAAGAAGGAATTCTTCTTCCTTTGTGCGGATGATGAACTCTTGCCCGGCCAGACCACGGACGGCATGCCTGACACTTTCCTGTTCAATGCCTCGGCATTCCGCTATGATTTCCTCATCGCTTCGTTCGAAGTCACCGTGAAGGTACAGGAGAATGGACAGCTCCAGTCCGGTCAGGGAGGGAGTCCGTCCCATGCGCTTCACTCTGAGATGATGTTTTCTTCTCATAGTCGTTTTAGGTCAATTGTGCAGGGTGTAGCTGTCGGCCAAATCCCAGAGCTCCCGGTTCAGTCTCGTGTTGCCGTCAATACCGTTGAGCGCCCGCAGGGAACGACGACGATAAGCACCTTCCTTCTGAGGTTTCAAAGGGACTCCTCCCCGGATCAGATTTTCCTGAACCCGGTTGAAGCACTGCCAGACAGTAGCCGGGCCTCCCGCCGTAAAGCCGATGTCGTTCCAGCGCCGGGGCGACAGAAGAGCTTCAGGACGTATCCTGTCTTCGTAGTCGTCTCCCAGGCGCAGCCGGGCCGCATCATGAACGAAGTCCACCTGCCGCTTGTAAGGGAGTTCCACTCCCTGCATCCGGTGAATATCGTCCATGATCCGGGGTGTTTCGGAGGCCAACCGGAGACTGGCGGCGATCACCTCTTCTCCGGTATGGCCCATGTGGCGGATGTTGATCGCGGCAATACGCGCCCCGACAATCAGACCGTTGGTGCAGACCAGCCGGAAGATCCCGGCCATGAGCTGGTAGGAGCAACTACCGTTGTGGCTGTTGATCATGACCACTTCGATACGCTGGTCACGGGTACTTTCCAGCACGTCCCGGTGGGCGAAGCGGATCAGGTGTTTGCGTGTAGGAGTGCCGTCAGGTTTCCGGGAGCGTTGTTCCTGGGCTCCGACAACGAGGAACCCGGCTTCTTCCATCTGGTCGAGCAGTGAGTCGGATGAAACGAAGCGGTACTTCTCCGAGCGGCTGTCGTCCTCGCGGTCGGCAAAGACGGAGGGGGCGACACGCCGGATCTGGAGTTTGTCCAGAGGACTGTTGTCACGGTTGCGATAGAGTTCGCGTGTGGATGTGTGAGTATTCATATTCATTGATGATTGGTTTGTTGCAACAAAAAGCCCGCCTCCCGGAACAAAACCGGGAGGCGGGCATAGACAGGAAGCAGAGAAGCTACTTCCTCAAGAATATATGACGCGAGGAGAGGGGGATTTTCACATGGATGGTTTCATCCGAAAGACAGGCTTATTCAATCGTATAGCCCCTTTTGCGATAGGCATAGACAATGCTGCTGGTGTCATTGCCACCTCCATTGAAGCCGGAGGCTCCAAGTTCCTGGAAATACCCTTCGATAGCGCGAGCTTCATGAGCAGACCGTGATTGGCAGATGATGTAGTCGTCCTCCTTCCTGTCCACATGATGATCCTGAAACAGTCGTTTTTCTGCATTGTTGGTTACTCCGATATAAACCCTGTTCCAAGTAATACCTCTATCTTCGAAGAAAGTGGTAATGCTCCGAATGATCTGTTGTCTTTCCATGATGCTCATCATGATCTCTCTGATAAACCAACGAGTCATCACGTCTGAACCGTATGATACGTAGCCTGAAATCCAACATGTCAGAAAACGTGCAACCATATATCTTGACGTTATGTCAGAAATCGTGCAAATTATTTACAGTTCCTCAGAAAGATATGAACTTGTCCGCAACCAGAATTGACATGCTGAAGCAAATCAAAGAACGATTTGCCTTAGGGGATGTGTTCTCTGCTGTAGACTTGAAGGGACTTGGCACCAGAGCTGCCTTGGATCAGTCTCTTTCCCGGTTGGCAGAGAAAGGATGTATTGTCAGGATTGCAACCGGATTGTATTACATGCCCCGAATCAGCAGTTATTCTCAACGCCCATTGCCTCCGTCCCCGGATCAGATCATTCAGGCTCTGGCGCGTAAAACAGGTTCTCGCATCATGCCGTCAGGGGCAAGTCTTGCCAACAAACTCGGGTTGAGCGATCAGGTTCCCGCCTCTTATGAGTATTTGACGGACGGACGATCAAAAGAGTTCCGTATCGGGGCTCTGCAAATCAGGTTACGCCGCACGGCCAAAAACCTGATGGATTTGTCAGGCACCGTCATGGGAGAAGTATATATGGCATTGCGTTTCTTGGGTAAGAATCAGACAAGTGTGGAAGAAGTGCGTTCCCGCTTATCGCAAAATCTTTCATCGAACGATAAGAAGCAACTCAACCGATGGGTGCCCCAAGCGCCTGAATGGATGCGTCCCATCATTTCCAATTTGCCGTCATGATTCCTTATTTCCAACTTGTTCCCGAACAGTAGCGTGATGTGCTTGCTGAATCCTAAGATCAATTAGGTTTGCCTGCTCTTTTTCTGGAGAAAGACTATTGGGTATGCCGGGTTCTGGATATGTTGTTTGAAAACAAGGCGCTAAACCCTCATTTGTGTTTCCGGGGTGGTACCTCTCTGTCGAAGGCTTTTCATTGTATCCAGCGTTTTTCTGAAGACATAGACATCGCCCTGTCTCCTGCGTTCTTTCCAGACATGCCCGGAGAGTTGCTCCCTGTTCCTGGCGAATCTTCATCGCAGCGTGATCGCAAGCAACGCAAGATGAGAGAGTATTACAGGAATCTGATGAGTGACTTCATCCTGCCAGCCTTACAGCAATCCTTTGACTGTCGTGGTATTTCAGGGGTTCGTTTTGAACTGGAAGATCTCAGTAAGGCTCGTGATCCCTTTGTTCTTTACATTCATTATCCTTCCGTGTTGGAGCATGATGCTGGTTCCTATGTGACTCCGGCGGTCAAACTGGAACTAAGCGGCAGAGCAGAGACAACACCTTCATCGTCGGCCCAGATCGACTCCTATATAGCTCAGGTTTTTCCCGAATTGGCAGCTCCTGTTTCTCTGCAAGTCGTTTCCCCCACACGAACCTTTTGGGAGAAGGCGTTCATTCTGCATGAGGAAAACGTGCGCGGAGGTCCAAGCAAACCACGGTTGGCCAGACATTATTATGATCTGGATGCCCTGATCAGAAATGGTATGTACGACGGTTCCCTGTTCGAACAAATCAAACAACAGCGTGCAGTCAATTATGGATATTCGTGGATCGATTACGAACATCTGAGTCCTTCCGATATGAATATCCTTCCTCCTGACGATCACAGTTATCAGGCATGGGTTCGTGACTACGCCCAAATGAAACCGATGTTGTTTGGCGAAGTTGAAGAGTTTACCGCCATCGTACAGCGTATTCGGAACTTTGTGGAATCGGGATTCGGGAAATAACCCCAGCTAAAAAGAAGCATACCTCACGTCAGGCTTCAGAGTAGGCATCATCTCTTTATCTCCTGCACCATCCGGAGCATTCCCTCCTGTAGGGGCTATCCACTGGGCCACTTTGAGTATTGAATCCCGAGTGAAGAACTTATCAGAATAGGAATTACTAGCAATCTTCATCCAAATACTTACACAGATGCGTAGCTATCGCTTTCGCCAAAATCGGTGGCACCGCATTCCCAACTTGTTGATATTGGGAGTCTTTTGTTCCGCAAAACACAAAGCTGTCGGGAAAGGTTTGTAATCGTGCAGCCTCTCGAATACTGAGGGCACGATGCTTCACAGGGTGAATCCACATCGACTTTCTTACATTAACAACGGTTCCGGAAGGCTCATCGTAATTCAGCCGTAGATAAATAGTATTTTGCGTCCTCGTGGGGTCTGAGTATGAGGTTTTTAGCTCATCCGCCAGCGTATGAAAATTTCCCCCAGGCTTGATCGCTTTGAATCGTTTGAGTGCCTCTGATGTTGTAGCAGTCGAAACGTGGTTGTATAATCTCTTGCTGTTTCGGAGTTGCCTTCCCAGTATGCTGATATCTGTCGGCTCAACGTTAAGGGGGACACCTTCGTTACCTATTGATACATCTGATGTTGTTTCAACAGATTCAAGATCACTTATAGCGTCTTTTACAGTCCGGAAGTTTATTTCTGAAAAAGTACCGACGGGCAAAGTCAAATCGCCAGTCTTTTTCATCTTTACGCCGATTACCACGAAACGCATGCGTTTTTGTGGAGCACCAAAAGCAGTTGCAGAAAGGATTCCTTTTTTTATTGCGTATCCATTGCTCTGTGCTCCAAGTATAGCTTCAATGTAATCAATAACTGCCATAGAATTAACTTTGGCGATCAATCCGTGAGTTGAGGTTCGGTCATATTGCGATACTACAATTTTATTTTCGTGTATCTCATTCGCTTTAGAAAGCATCCTCTGTATCATTATAGACTCTTCAATGTCCTTGCATAGTGCTTCAGCGGATGCCGAGGTTTGGAGATTGTCAAAATATTGTTGAATTGCCGAGCCTGCTTTCGCTCCAAGGTTAAGTATATGGTTTTCTTCTACTTGCTGAGTAATGAGTAAAGTAGCAAGTTGCAGGAGTCTCTTTTTATGTTTGTCGAGCGCTACTGTCAGCTTCTTTTTGTTATTACGAGCTTTGAAAATGATATTTAGAGCAAGATAGTCGTTTTCATTCCAAAGGTATTTGGAAATCGTTTCAGCGTTTGAAACGATTTCTTCAACACCATCAAATAGATACTCTACATCAAGTAGGGGAATATCTGTAGGCGTGACCATTATGCCATATTTTTTTATTGTTTCTCTATCATGTCTATCCACATAAAAGCGATGAATATTTGACTGTAGCATACTAACGTTTTCCATCACGAACGCCGTCGGTTCAAGATGAAGAATCGCCTGTACGAATTTCTTAACCAAAGAATTATTCTGGCTTACGGCATGATTTTTTTGACGATTGGCATTTGAAAACCCTTGGCAAGGAGGACCGCCGATTACGACATCAATTCGACCAAGTTTAGTCTTCATTTCATCAGTAAGAGCCTCGGAAACATCATCATAGACCTCAGCGGTACCGTGATTTTTGTGGTATGTCAATTGAGCATTACGGTTATTTTCAAAGGCAGCTTTCACCTCGAACCGCCCGGTTTGAAGGAAACCGTAACTAAGTCCGCCTGCACCGGCAAACAAATCAACAACGCTATATTTGCGTGTTTTTGATTTCATAGTTTATATCCCTCCTCGTAGACTCTATCTAACAGGGCGATGAGTTTTTTACTTTGAACAAGATTAGGTATTTTGTTAGGCAATTGGCAGGCAACGCGAAGAGCAATAAGTTCATCGGGTGCAACTATCCGTTTGTTTATTGCAAACTCCATAATATCAATCCATTGCATTCCTTGAATTTCCACTACACGTGTCATTGTATCGACTTCCTTTTCGATGCGTCTATTACGTTTTGCCTTACGCATGGTTGACTGCATTTCGTCTTGAGTTGCTAAACAGTCTTCAATATCTGCTCCTAAAGTGTATAGAATGGTTTGAATGCTATTCCAACAGCCTTCTCGTTTACACCATTGTGTCACGTTTTCGACTCCGCGCAATGGGTCGGTCAGTTTATTATAAACAAGCTCAGACAACTCGGTTAGAGTTCTTTGTACAGGGATTGGGACAGACTGCCTTGTCCAGATACCAAGCAAGTCTAAATCACGCTTGGGAAATTGCTCCTGAATCAGTTTATGAAATAACGCAATGGTGTATGTTACGATGTTGGCGCGATAACCTTGCTGATACCATGATTGTTTCGGTATCATTGATTCTGTGTACCTAAAGATAAGGCACATAGCAACTGATTCTTGATAATACTTTTCGGTGAAGAGTTCCCCTTCACTTTTATCCCAAGTATCACTAATTTTCTGCGCGAATTCAGTAAAGTTGGTCTGGGCTCCTTTGCTTACAATGTGAGGTACCCCGTCCCACGTATTTCGGAACTTCGCAAGATCGGTCTTAGTAATAAGTTGATTTTTGGGGTGCTGTAATAAGAATTTCTTTTTTTTCGCGGGAGATAAACGCATTTGACTTTGCAAGAATTGGCCACGAGCGCGTTCATAAAACCACTTGGTTTCAAACTGTAATCCGCCAGTACCCCTTGCACCCAAACGCTGAGAATAACGTTCCATCAAAACATGAAACGGGTGGGTAGAGAAAAAATCGGCATCGCTGACCTTATTTTGGCTGTTAGAAGAGCGAGAGATATCTTGTACTAGCTTTGTAGCTTCTTCATCATCACGAGCCCGCTCAATGACGGTCAATTTCATCTGCACATAAATCGACATAAGGTCAACTTTCTCGCGAGAAGTATACCTTGTATTAGACAATGAAGCCGTAGTTTGCCCTCCATTAATGATCTGAAAATCTCTTGCGGATATCAGAAAAAATCCCTGCTCATTGCGCTCGAATTGAACATCCATCGCTGTTGCCGAAATCCCGTTATTGTAGGCAAAAAAACGTTCAGGCTGTTGCAGTATGGTTGTGCGGATTTTCTTGTTAACAGCCACTTTAGTTGACAAAAATGAACGAACATTGCCTTCCAAAAGAGCACTACCATACTTGTCGTAAATATCGGCCAAAACTGTTCCAGGTATGATACACAGATAGCTCTTGAAATCTGCAGTTGCCGTTCCGCTAGCGTCCAAGCAAGGAATGCCCTGGGGAGTATATTCTTTGAAATCTAGTTCAATTATGTTGCGTCCGGCATCTGAACCGCAAAGCTGGAACAGTCGCTCAATGTTCCAAATTTGACATTCTGACGGCACTCCGTCAATCTCAGGAGACTCCAATATTTTTATGGTAGAGCTTATATTTGCAGTTGTAAAAATCAGTAATTGGTACTTGCGAATTTCGCCGCGCTTTTTCCTAAGCAAGTCAACCAAATCCGAGCAAGGACGACTCATTTCTATTTCTTTATACAAAGGTGTATTCAGAACATTTTCTACAAAGGAAATGAGCTTGTTCTGCAATTGACCTGCCTGTGTCTTTGCAAGTACCCTTTCATCGTTCGTTACATCATAGTCTGCAATTACCAAGCTCATAGTTTTGTCGAACTCATCGTAGGCGTAACCGTCAACTCTAAGGCGGCTATTCCGCTTGCCGATTCCTTCAAAGAACGAGGGGGTGAAATCGAAGAGATACTCGGTTTCCTGTAGTTTATTTGCGAAAGCCGCCACAAAAGAAGCACAAGAGCCTTCGCCGGTTGCTAATGCGTCAGCTTTGATATCTTCGAGAAAGTCTTTTCTAAATTCTTGTGCGTCCATAGCTTTACCCTTTATTCCAACTGATTAATGACGGAAGACTCAACTCATACTGAGCCGACACTATTTGTGTTGGTATTGTTTTTGCAGTAAGTTTTGGGAATGACTCATTCACACGATAGGATTGCTGCCCTGACCAGTAGTATTTTTGTTCTGAATACTCCAGCAAGTCAATATAACCATACTCACTGAGTTTTGTCCGAAATAAATCCAGAGCCTCGGAATTCTCTATAAGTACTTCACACATACGGCAGACGACTTCGTTTAGTGATATAGCCCCCGCACGGTCAGGGGCGACTTTATCAATACGCATGATAACAAGTGTACCTTCATCGACACAGTCCAGTTGTTCTAATGAGGAAACGGTAACATTTGTCGCCGATGCCCCGATACTTTTCACCTCAAACCAACCATCGGGATACATAAAATCTTGGTCGGCGCTATTGGCTCCCGACCACCCTTGAATAGTGGGCAGATGTTCTCCAACATTTGCAAGTCGTTGCTCTAAAAACAGCAGTTCTCCAAGCAATCCTTTTCTTGTGGATTCATCCATTAACCCACTTTTTTGTGATTCAAGTAGTTTGCTCCACTGTTTATAGCGTTGAATAACAAGTACCAACGATTCCTTCTCGTTGGTTGCTACCCGCGAATGCTCAATAATATCGCAACAAAAAATAGCAAATACCTCTTGTTGCTCATTTCGAAGCAATTCAAATGAAAGAGTCCATCGATTGTCTGATTCGCGTTGGCGGCGGCTGACCATCATAGATTTAGAAGATTCCACCGCCTCAACTGGCACATCGCTAATTAGGAGCAATGTACGCTGGCTTATAGACTGGTAGCCTATGTGCCACTCTAATGGGTGTTGCGTGTCGATTTGTAGAAAGCCACCACTTGCGAAATTTATAACATCCCATTGTTTTTCAATAAGTTCAGGTGTTATTCTCATTCGTCTTCCTCCTCCTCCGGGTCATAGTAGTTCTTGAGTTCAACCATATTCACCATATAGTAAGCAATCTTCTCGCTACCAATGGCGGGAATACCTATTCCCAACGCATATAGATAATCCGGCACTTCGCACCCCGTTTCTATTTGTGTCCGCAGGTTACCTTTTTTGTCTTTTTGTTCGCGATCAACGGCAATGATATGGAGGATTAGAATAGGATTTCGGTCAATTTGCAAGTAGGCACTATCCGGTATGGATTTATCGCTGTTTTGGCGAAATAACCGCTCTGCTTCTTTTCGTTGCTTGTCCGATAAGCCGAGTTTTGTTGAGCCTCCAGCTCCAACTTTGACTTTTGTCCCACTGATGCTGATTTGTTCTTTTGTAGCTTTTACGATACGGCTTTCAGGCTCGACGGACAGCGTATCCTCACCACATTGTAATTCAATGGCTTTTCCTATTTTTTCGCCTTCGGCAATTACAACATCCCAAGAGGACACTTCGTCGCAATTGTGGATAAAATCAGCAATCGCAACACCTTGGAAGGAAAGATGCCATGGATTCGTCTTAAAATCCCTAATTAGATGTTCGATTTCATCTTTTTGCACGCCCTCCCAAAAATAACGGACATTGCGACGATTAGCTTTTTGTCCGATTTGCGGAAGGCGTTGAACAAAGTCACGGAAAATGTCCTCATTGTTTTTCAACGACGCTATATCACTTTTTAAGCGAGGCGTTTCAAGAAGACGGCCGGAGACGGTAATTGGTCGTTTTACTACAGTTGCTGACCTCATCTTATTTCGAGCCGTTACAATAAGCGAGTCTGGGGCTTGGCGCACTTTGAGTCCAAACTGCATAGGCGTAAGGTCGGCCTCATTCATTCTGACGATCTCACGCTTCAGTTCCTCTGCCGCCGCTGTGATATAACCATACCAATCAATTGCTTCCGTACTTATCCATATCTTAAAGAGATCATCATATCCGGGACGGTAGCCAAACCAACGTCCCATTTGGAGCAATGTATCATACATTAATGATTTGCGATAAAAATAGCTAACACAAAGGCCTTCAAGTGTTAATCCTCTCGAAAGACTATTGCCGCCAACAGCAATGACCCGTAACCCTTTGTCTTTGTGGTTGAAATAATCCAGACCCTTGGAACTGCTTTTCTGATTGACCGCTCGCACAACAATAGGAGCAACTGCCTTGAAGAGGTACTCAGATAAGAATTTATACCAAGGCATAGGCGTATCCTTTGTGCCAGCTTTCTCAGTCAGATTGTGCTTATCCCACACGGATTTTAGGTATGAGATGTTATCAATGGCATCGCTTTCCGTTTCTGCCAATTGTGCAAAATTTTGTAAATCGGATCGAATATTTTCGATCCAGCTGTTAACCAACCCACTGATTTGATTTTGCACATCGGTAAAACGACTGACATGAATCATCATAGATCTATGCTTTTTGAAATCGCCACGCACATCCCGGATACCGTTGGCAAGCAGAAAATATGCTATCGCTTCTTTCATGCTAGGAGGTAATTCATCAACCTCGAGCTCTTTGCGGTGATTGAACGGAAAAAACATATCCATTTCTTGTGGGTAGAGAGCTTCGAGCGTACTGGCAAAAGGGGCGTCTTCTCCGAATATACTCTCTGCTCCTATGTAATTGGTCGGGCGCCCAAGCGAATAAATGAAGTCACGAGGAAACAAATCATCGTCACGCATCTCATCGTTAGTTTCGGGATTGATGAAGATGTTCGCATATGGCGTAGCCGTTATTCCAAGATAGGATGCTTGCCTAAATAATTTTAGCAAGCGACGGATAGCATCGTTGATTGCCGTTGGATCTTCATCTTCTTTTTTCGTGTTGACTGACGCATTATCAGCCTCGTCGTCAATCAAAAGCATAGGTAGATTAATAGCTCCTCTGACATCTTGATTATTGGTTTTCAACCAGCGAATGAGGTTGTTTAAGATACTCTTATTTTTCTTAACAACGAAGACAACTGGAGCAGAGACGTTATGTAAAGACAGGCCCAAAGAGCGAAGAATGTTCTTATCGAAGTCCTTCACAACGGACGTAAATGTTTCTATGCGTTTAGCCTGCCCGTATTTACCGACACCAACTGGAACATTTTCGATGTCCTGTTTTGGATCAAGCAAATATTGGCTCTTTCGTCCGCAAAATTCGATATCAAGGCGTTCCTGTGTCTGTTGTCTCAGATTCTCCATCATTCCGGCAAGGATGATTATTACTCGGTATCCTGCATCCGCGGCTTTATTACAGACAGCGGTATAGTTTGCCGTTTTTCCGGATTGAACATCGCCTAAAACCATGCCTCGACGTTGAAATGGCTCTTCGCTTCTCGGATCGCCAAGGTTATCAACAATTTCATCCGAATCATTTCCAAGATTTCCCGTTACACGTGGATTCCAATGCTTGACCTCTTCCAAGTATTTTTTGTATCGGTTCCAAAAGAAGAAATCTAACTCTGCTCGACGAGATGCGAACCACGGTTGATGCCGTTGTTTATCCCGGAGTAACACACCTAGTTCTGGTTTCACAACGACGTTTTTTCTCAGTTTCGTTCTGATTGCCTCAAATTGCGTATCGCTGACAGGATATAGCGCCGCCATTGCCTGGCGGAGTTCGTCTATCTTGGTATTGAACTCAGCCTCATCAGGAGGTGTGTCTAAATATTGCGTATTTATGCTTGTTGAAAGTAAGCCTTCCAGTATTTCTGCGTTAGTCGCCGTCATTGAATATCCCTCCTTGATACTGGTTTATATTGGTTTATTAGCTGTGGGTAGTTAACAAACGGTTCGGATACTGCGAGCCGCGAGAGCAAATCTGCTTTGGCAACCTCATTAGGCATCTGTTCAATCATCCCTTGCAACATTTCAGCTATGTCTTGCATAGAGGTATCCGTATCGTTTTCAATGGGTTTGTCTGAGTTTAGATCCAAGTAGAGTGAATGCAGAGGCAACCCTGTCTCTATGGCAGTCAAAAGGCTTTTTAGGGTGCGTTTCACTTGCGGTGTCGCTATTTCTTGCATTAATTCAATCATAGGGTGACCTCTGTTGATGGAATAGAACGATCCACCGTGTCTGCCTTTTGAACGTTCCCAAATATGCACAATGGCGTCTCTCGCTTCTCGTTTTCCGCGCACGACCGAAGTATTACGACTTAACTGAGCCAGACGCTTTATAACCGAATCAAGATTGTTACGCACCTCTTCAGGAGGCATTGCTTTGGATTTTTTAATATCAAGTGTCCAGAGATTGTCCAGTTCGTTTGGAATATCTACCCGAACGCGGGCCAGTTTTGATAATTCATCTTGTGGAATCATCCGAAACCAAGTACCCCAAATCAAGAGACGTTTATTGCGATACACATAGAATCCTTGACGTTTGCGAAGTCCGTCTTTTCCTCCTAGAGCCGATAATTCATCGGCTGAGAGACTTGAAAAGTGAGGAAGTATGTACGGAGTTACAACGACTTTTGCGCCCTCAATTTCAAAAACCTCATCATCCATAACTTGAGTATGACGGTTAGTTAAAAACGGGGTTGCGGGTTCTACAGGGGTGTTATTCATTCGAATAATCATCCGCTTAAGTCCGGGTTCGCCACTTATATAGCGATGAAATACTAAAGATAGATGCGAACGGACATCATCCATTTTCTTAGACATAGAGCGGCCAAAATCAATTTCTCCGACCATCAATCTATCAAGATTCTGCCACACAACCAATGTGCCTGATTTTAGTTTTGTAAGTTCCTCTATGCGTGGGATATCAGCGAATTCTTCGACCGTATCAAGTACAAGTAACGACCAGTCGTGCTCTTTAGCAACGTGATCAATATCCCATCTGCGACCTTCAATACGGTTTCCTTGCTTGGATACTACTGTAAGCGTCCGGCATTGAGAAAGCGATGCGGTTTTAAGCCCCAAGCCAAATCGACCTAAATCGTTGGCAGCACGTTTTTCGTTAGGATTCTGACTTCCATAGCGCATGGCTAATTCGAGTTCTTCAGCCGTCATGCCATCGCCATCGTCCAGTATCGCTATATATGAATCTCCAATTGGAAAAAAGTAAATGTCCACACTCGCTGCCCCTGCCGATATGCTGTTATCAACAATGTCAGCAATAGCCGCTTCCAACGTATAACCAATAGCACGAGTGGATTCAATTAGTGTAGGCGCATACGGTGGCAAAGAAATTGACTTCATGCGGAGATTTCTTTCATTTTTGTGAGTTACTGCAATTGTTCGAATGCAAATTTACGAACTTTAATCAATATCTGAAAATTCATCATTGGTTTTTTGTCGGCACAACACAGCCAGATCAGAAAGTGCAGATGCATCTAAATATGTGGCTTTAATCAAGAGTTTCGTTACAACATGCAACCACTTCGGCTTTTGAGTTAACCTCCCCTTTAATGTTGAAAAACTCATCTATATAATCTCCTTTCGACACGCATATTTTAGAATATTATTGAACCAGCCACAGGTTTAGGAAGAAGAAACTATTTCTGATTTTGGTTGCCTCCTTACGTCTGCGAAAGATAATTACGATGTTCTGCCGACAAAATGAGGCGGCCGCAATTTACCAGCAATACTTTCGGCCTGCAATTTCAAAAATCCGTGTGTAGAAAGCATTACGCATGAAATCATATTACCTTTCAGCTAAAAAGAATCCCGACCTGACGGTAGGCTTCTGAATAAGCATCAATCTCTCACTTTCTGGACCACCCAGAACATTCTTTCCTGTACTGGCACCATGAGCATTGCATCCCGGGCTGGGGATGGAAACGTTCGGAGGTAACGCCTTCGTAGGCGATCTTGTACAGGTCAGCGATGCGTTGCTTGCGCTGTTTGTCTGCTGGAGGAGTCTTGACCCGGATCACTTGCGGTGTCTTCGTCTTGACCAGGTAGATCAGATCCAGTGACGGAGGCGTGTCTCCTGTCGCTTCTTCGATCATCATCTGGTAGGTGACCAGCTGAAGTTCGTGATCGAAGGCGGCATGCCCGGCATCCGGCTTGGCGGCAGCGGATTTGTAGTCCACTGCCGTCAGGTCGTGCTGGACGAGGTCGATGACGCCTCGCACAGGAACCGGCAGTCCGGGTATGGTGGTGGATAAGCCGACTTCCACTCCCAGGGGCATTTGTGCAGAAATCTCGTCAGAGTCCATGTAGGCTTTGACGGTGTTCCATGCACAGGAACGCACTTTCTGGCGCGTTTCTTCGTCTGCATAGTCCACGGGACCTTCCGTCTTCTCCAGCTCCAGGAAGTGAGTGGAGAAGGCTTCTTCCATGGCCGTCTCACTGCTGTCTTCTCCCCGCCATCGGGCGAGGTTGAAGGACTGTAACGTGGCGTGGATGGCCTTGCCTACATGCAGAGCAACTGTCGTCGGTTTCCGTATCTGCGCCACCTTTTGGAAAAAGAAGCGCAGGGAACACGACAGGTACGATTTAACGGACGAGGGAGACAGGTAGTCCGGGAGTATGGCAGAGGGGGAAGGAGTCTCTGAAGGGAGGTCTCTTCCCAATGCCATAGCTGGATTCAGGGAGGATGAACTTATTGGCCGGGTTACGGGAGCGATCATGGTCAGTACGGGTTGGAGTTGCCGGCATAGGTCGCAGCGGGACGGCGGGTGTAGTTGTTCCTGCCCGATGCCGAACGTTTGGGTGATGAGCCGGAGCGATTCATCAGTTCGTCGATCAGCCCGGAGGCTTCCATGCGGTTGAGCATGGCAACGGACTTGTTGAATCTCCGGGTAGCCAGTTCATTCAGGGCAGAGTCATCCAGTCCGACCTTCCCGGCCAGTTCCAAGATGAGAGGCTGTTGCTTCTCCGAGCATTTCCATGCGCGAGTAGGTTCAATAGAGCTCTCAGAAGTGCCTACGGGAGTCGTTTGTCTCACGGATGATGTGGATGTCGTCTGTGAACCGAAAGCCCCGGGAACCGGCGTTTGCGCAGGTTGTATGCCGTAATGTTCGTCTGGGACGAACCCGACCTGTTGGATTTGGGCATCGACGGTTGCTTGAAGGGAACCGTAGAGCCGTTCCGTTTCCGCAGCCAGTTCGGATGTGTGGGTGATTTCGGTTTCAATGGAGACTTCGAACTGGTGGGAGGAATATCCCGGCAGCCCGAGGCGTTTGCTGTAGTTGGCGATGAGTTTGATAGCCATGATGGTTGTTTCTTTCGTTGTTGATGAGTGGATACAATAAAGCCGCCATGCCCGGTATGGGAGCATGGCGGCTCTTCGAAGAATGACAGACAGGTAAATCCCTGTGTCTGGTATATATGACTGTGGGAAATGGATTATTTCAGCACAGGAGATGGCTTCATATCCCTTTGTCCCGGGAAAGTAGACATGAACTTGTCATAACCTGCCCCATGTACCGTAGAAGCAGTTTTAGTAAGTTGTTGCCAATAGGAAGATCTCATGCCGATATTTTACGAGCCGGATAAAAGAAAAGCAACACCCCGGTACAGGAACTCCTGCACCGGGGTGTTGGGGTTATGGATGCGACATGAAAAACACATCGGGGCACCACGGGAAACAGAATCCTCGTGTTTTGTCTTCTGCCTCGTAGTGCATGAACATCACAACGCCCGGCGAGATTTCGTCCATAACAGGTTCGCCTCGTAACTTGGCACGCAAATAATCCTTATCTGATTCACCAAGAATGATTTTGTATTCAAGGCTTTGGATATGATCATAAGCCGCTATCCGAAACGACATATGCCATGCAAATGACAGTATTGTAATAATCCCCAAAACCCACACCGTCACCCGGGCACTCCGAGGCCATGGTTGTTTAGTTTCTTTCATAATAAGAATCTCCTTTCTTTGAGTTATTCAGGAAACACCCTGCTATAGATCCCTCTACGACAGGCTGTTGTGTTAGCTACCTGATAAATCAGTAAATAGGTAGACTATTCTGCAGATCTATAATCTCTTGTCCTAATACGTGCCATACTAAGTACATGAGTATAAGAGCAGACAGCAGACTAAAGCCAAGAACCCACACCGTCACCCTAGCACTCCGGGGCCAGGGTTGTTTGATTGATTTGTCTTTCATAATAAGAATCTCCTTTCTTTGGGCTGTTGGATGATTCAATCGTAACCAAGTGATTGCAGATACTCATCAGGATCTTCCGCATCCAGAATCTCTTTGATAAGTTTTTCATTTCCTGTTTGCGGAGAGGGAAAATCCTCCGGGTGTTTGGTCCTTTGGTCTTTGAGTTTATATACGAACTGAACGAGCAAAGGACGACAGGTCATATATGGTGATCGGCAAACAACTGGCTGGTGTCTGCAAGGATTAGGATCTACGATAACGGCGTAAAACAATGCCGGAACCAATATCAGGCTTAGAACCCACACAGTGATCTTTGCACTCCGGGGCCACGGTTGTTTAGTTTCTTTCATGATGATCTCCTTTCTTTGAGTTATTCAGGAAACACCCTGCTGTAGAGCCCTCCACAGCAGGGTGTTGCGTATAAACGTCAGTCAGTAAGAATCTGCATCTATGCACGGTTCTGCAATAAACCATGGCATCTCAGATTCAAATCTCTCGCCGTCAATGGGTAATAATTCAGTACGTGGAGCGTTCTTGTACTCTTGAACTTTTTCGCAAAGAAGCCACACATTGGCCGAAGCAATAAACAACAAGATACCAAGAACCCACACCGTTACCCTGGCACTCCGGGGCCAGCGATTTGATTTGTCTCTCATAATAAAGGTACTCCTTTCTTTGAGTTGTTCGTATCTCCGGCTACCACTTCATCGGAAAAGGAGGTGTTTTATTGTATTTTTGATCATATTTATTTTGGTTTACCAAGTACAATATTCCTTCTATCAGAGCCAAAAAGGCAGGGATATAAGTCCAGAAGAAAATAATATAAATGATCCCCCATCCCCAGCTGCCATTGTAAAATTTGTGAGCACCAAATCCTCCTAATAGCAAAGCAAATATTCCGGCAACCAAATGGTTCTTCTGTTTAACTCCTACAGAATTGAATTGAGCAATCCGATTAACTTGGTTGACATGAGCTACAGTAGGATGAGACGATTGTTTTAAATTTACGACAGCTTGATATTGATTGGAAGAACCCCCTGTTTTAGTTCTTTCTGTGGAATTTTGCCCCATCTTATTCTGATCGCGAGGAGCTGTGGATGAAGGTACAAAATCAGATATTTTTGTTTCTGAACAAGAAAGATTTATTGCTTCCTTTATCGTACATTTCAGCCCGGTTGCAGAATTTATGACGAGATTTTCTTTCGAAAGGGAAAGTCCATCAGTTTCAAGAAGATTCTGCAAATCTTCGACAAGATACGGCCCTTCCATGGTACCGTTGGATTTAATCAAATAATATGAGATTGTATTCATGATCGGTATGATAAAAAGTTAGGAACCAGCAGCAAGAATCCCCAAAAGACCGCCACCCACTACTTTGGCGGCAGTTTTCCAACCAGCGCTTCCAGAATCATCAGGCGTAGTCAGAATGCGTCCCATAATTGGAGGATATTCAGCTGACTCTATCCAGAAAATTTCATTTTCATTCAGGCTTTGGGAGTCGCTGAATTCCATCCATCCTACACTTTCTGGTTGCTGCCCGGCGTGCAAACATATGGGCCTTGTATTGGTAATACCTGTTTTGTGAACAATAACGTTTGAGATACTCCCCTCCCAACACGCCAGTTTGAGAATAAAACCTCCCAGAAATCCTTTTTCCCACCACATGGCTAGCGGAGGGATAGAGCCATGAATAAAAGCACTTGTACCTCCTATATTCCCAAGATCCATTCTTGAACAACGGTTGCCTGACCTAACCTCAACGTACAAGCTCTCGCCCAGTTCCAAATCATAATCCATCGGATTGATCTCCAGTTCCTTTTCCCGAGACAAAGAAGACGATATTTCTATTGTCCTGTCCAACTGTTTGTCTCGACTGCAGATTCTGACTTTAAGGTTGTGCAAGGCATGGGAATTTTCATTCTTGAGAATCAGTTGAGGAGGGAACTGATTCACAAGTTGGTCCAATCGTTCCTGCTCCAACAGGGGCCCCGTAATACTTCCTTCATATACTTGCCATCCACAGGCAAAAGGACATGGTTCAATTCTGATCGAACAATTCAATTCTTTGTCCCCCTGAAGGCAAGATGGACCTAATCTGCAAACTCGCCAAAACCTTTGCAATGTCTGTTTACTTAAGGATTCGTTGTCCAGTTCTTCGAAATACCGGAACAAAGCTGCTGGTTCCCTGTAACCTGCCGCTTTCTTCAGCAAACTGATCCCCTTGTCTTTGTCTGGCGCAAAAATAGAATGATCTTCTCCACACAACAAGCTTCCTTTCAATAGGAAGGAAAAGAGATCTCCCTGTTTACAGCCTTCATCCAATAACTTGCGAATTTCTCCTCTGGCTGACGGACTCTCTTCAATATCCTTTAGCAAAGCAACTACGAGGATACTGAAACGCGTGGGCAGATTCGAGATCGTGAGATTTAGCCTGGCGAGACGTTCCATTTCTCGACTGTCAGGGTTTTCCTTCAATAGCTCATTTTGAATCAATGCGTCGAAACGCAAAACCTCATCAATGCCTTCAATAGGCTGGGAACAAGTTCTTTCGAGTTTGTCAGAAAATTCTTTTGCTTTTTGCTGATCCATAGGAACCCCTCTTCCCGTTCCCCATGCTTCAGATAAGTGGAGATAAGCCGGGAAGTAATTGCGCTCGACCAGAAATTGGGCAAGTTTAAGAGCAAATGCCGAATCTATCGGGACTCCGCATCCTTGCTGATAGCACCAGCATAACATATAGGCGGCATTCAAATCCCCCTGTTCATATCCTTGGGTAAAACAAGAAGCTGCTTCCCGGTAATCGATTTGATGTTCGTTGATTCCATGCAGATATTCAAGTCCTTGGATATATAGATGTTTTTCTTCTGTATCATCTGATACCCGCAAAACAATACCCAATTTAATATCCCCCAATCCTTGTGTTTTACTGGCAGGAAGACACAATTTTGAGCCAGAAACTACTCCGGGGGGAATACGCACTTCTAATTGTTTTTCTTGAATATCAATATTCTTTATACATCCAGAAGCCATTTCCCGGGTAGTTAATTCCAAGAGATGTATTTGCTTTTCCGATACAGAGGTATTAGAATCTTTTTCGAGATTACCATCTGGCAACGTCTGGGAGATTTTTTGCTCTACGGCAAAAAGTGCCGCCCCCAAGCTAACCGCCTCCTGGCTAAAGTGCCATGGTTTACACGGTAGCCCCGTTGCCTGTTCCATAGTGGTCGATATAACCGGGATTTTGCTGGTGCCTCCCACGAAAAGTAAAATTTCCGGTTTCAAAGACTGCCCTTGAATGGAACTCATGAGTTGCCTTGCCATCCCGGCGGCATGTTCTACATCCGGGCGAATCAAGTTTTCGAAATCAGAACGTTCCAGAGAGAAGGGAGGGCAAGGCCCTCGACTACAGCTTAATCTCAATGTGCGTTGCATTTGAGTAGAGAGCATTTCCTTGATCTGGCGGACTTTTCGGAACAGAAGATTTTGGTGTTCCGGTTTTTCTTCTGCCAGATCGATACCTTCCTGTTCCTGAAGACGGCAGTTCACATGATTCCACAGTTTCTCATCGAATACTTCTCCACCCATCTTATCATCACCTGCCGTGTATTCGCGGTGTGTAACGACCTGATCCCCTTTGCGGGAGACTAGAGCCATATCCAGGGTTCCTCCGCCCCAGTCAATAATCAGGGCATTCCCCTTGAATGCTTCCGATGGACACATTATACAAAAAGCGTATCCTGCCGCTTCCGGTTCCGTCACAAATTCGACATTATGGAACCCTGCTTCCTGTGCCGCTTCTTTTAGTTCTTCACATTGTGCCGGGGAAAACAGAACTGGTTTTGTGATAACGGCTCTTGTTACCTGCCTACCCATGAAAGCTTCATTTTCGCTCCTTTCCTTGATGTGTTGGAGGAAAGAACGAGTCAATTCTTTGGCCGAATACTGGACGAAGTGGTTGCCGTCGAAAAAAGCCAATGCCGGCACACTGCTTCCAAGCTTCATTTTGAAGGCTCTGCAATATCTGTCTACTCCGAATTCGATCTGATCATCAGCGTCTTCTCCGAATAAAAAACAACCTTCTTCAGAAGCATACACACTTGTCGGCATGTAGTCCCGGCCTCTGCCAAGACGGATCGTTTCCGGCTTCCCGGTAGTTTCATTATAGAAGGACACCAGGGTTTTAGTCGTTCCAAAGTCGATTCCTATTGATAATTCACTCATAATGCATGATGAGATTCATTTAGTGTTGCGGCTACCTGCATCAGGCAGCTTCTTAGATGTTCCGCGTAATTACGAATGCGGTTATCCGGGAGAGTGCATAACGCAGCTACCTGTTTGAAAAGGGATGTAAAATTATCCTTGTCGGAAAGCAGGTTCAGATCCTCGGAACTTTGCTCGCCCAACGTTTCCAGTATCTTTTTCAAAAAGAGTCTCTGATCCGATGTGAAAAAATGAGGCACTTCATCCAGCCATCGGATCAGTTCCAGAATATGATCATCCTTGTCTCTTTCATTTCCGATCTGAAGCACTAGCCGGTCTATATTTTTCCATTGTTCCTTCAATATCTTACAATCGTTCATGACAGAGAATCGCTTGCGTTCCAGCCATGCGGCAAGATCCGAGCTCGAAACTTCCTCTTCCAGCCTTTTCATCATATCAAGATCCCCCTGTTGGCCTTGGAGAAAAGCGTCAATCTGATTGTAAATATGGCGAAGTTCTTTTTGTGCCCGGGCTCGCGTTTGTCTTTGTCGGATTACTGCGGATTGTTTGAAGAACTGGCGATCAAGAAGCTCTTCGAACACAGTCATACCACTCAGTTCCCGGACCAACAAACAGGCCTGTATCGAGGATTCCGGCTTGTTCCTGTAGAGGTGTCGGAGCAGTATCTGAAAACTGGACCATGGGAGCCCCATTGTCATGGCTTGATGCCGTAAAGACTGTTGCTCCGGATCTCTGTCCCATTTAGTATCCCGGCTTAGCGCTCTCACCAGTTCATCTTCTGTCCCAAACGAAGCTAAAACAGCTATGACTTTCCTCCAGAATTCATCATCCGCACATTTGGCGACTAAAGCCAGAGGTGCACTAACGGGGAGAACATCGACAACTAATCCCTGCATGACATCATGCAGTCGTTCCGCCTTGGACTTAATATCTTCCCAGTTTCCTCCGTTATCCCAGTAAATGTGATCCCACTTGTGCAGGACAGCAACACTGTTATAGGGAGAAGATCCCGGCAGGCATCCTTTGCGGAAAGCGGCGAGAGCGTCTTCGTCAGTCTCTCTCCCAACAGGGGAGAACACGTAAACCAAAGCATCTGCCTCCTGTCCTGAGATGAATTGCTGTGCCGTATCCTCATGCTCCTGAGCCGTACTCCCCGTCCCTGGAGTGTCGATAATATGGATATCGCGCAAAACAGGCGCATCCGAATACAGATCCAGCCAAGAGGTTCTCGATACTCGATTCAGCACCTCTTCCCCTGTTCCATTCCAGTCATGTTCCAGCCCCTCCATGGGAAAAGATTGCGGAGCATCATCTTTCCAGTGAACGGTAAAGGTTTTCAACTGTTCTCCGTCCGCATATGTCAGTCGGTTGATGGTAGCAGTTGCCTCTTCAACACCGGTAATGGCAAGTTTTCGGCCTATCAGCGCATTGATCAGGGTACTTTTACCAGTTTTCATACGACCGAATACGGCCACATTGAAAGGTTGAACGACATTGGAGGCAATACCTTCCAGCCTATCCATTCCTTCCCGAAGAAATGGATAGGGCTGCAAAGCTGCCGCTATACTTTTCAGAGAAGCGCAATACTTTGCCTGAAGACGATGCCCCGCCAGGCGTGGTTCATTTTCAACCGACATGGTGTCATGGATAGGGTATTACTTTTTCTGAATCATTTTTAACCAGGGAGAGATGGTTTTATTGATTTCCACTATTTCCTGTTCCAGCTTGCTTGCCTCCTGTTTCCGTTTGGCAAGTTCTTCCCCGTCCATGCGGCTGCGGTTTTTGATCTCTTCCATTTGTCGGTTTAGTTCATTTCTCCGGGAATGAACGTAGTTCTGAATAGCCTTGCTTGCCTCACTGTTGATATCGACAAGTAGCCTATCCATAGTAGCCTGAATCTGCGTATATGCTGATGAAATTGCCTGGGCAAGGGCTCCACAGGCTTGCTGTTTGGCTGATTTGAGTTCCTGATTTTTTTGATAGCTCACCGCCTTGGACCCACCCCACCAACTGGCAATCAACAATCCGGCAGTGGAGCCTATGACTGTTCCGACAACAGGAACAACACTGCCGATGATTCCCCCAACAATTGAAGCAATTCCGGCTCCCGCCATTCCTCCATACATTCCAGTTCTTAGATTCTGAAAGGTATCACTACTTTCACCGACTGTTGCCCGCAAACGATTCAAAGCCGACGTGTTAATGTTTCTCAATGCCGTTGCTCCGGGAGAAAGATCGGCAGAAATTTCCGTTGATGTACCGATAGACAAACGTCCTAATAATTCGGCTGTGTCTTTCTGCACTTTTTGGGCTATCTGCTGAATGACTTGGCTGACAAATTCAGGTAACCTCAGGTTAATCTCTTCAATCTGCCCCTTCAATATCTCGGTCTTATCGGCTTGGTAAATCAAATCCTCAAATCTACTCTGGATTTCACCGGCAGGGCGGCATTGATTACTCATCTCCATCGCATTCAGTCGAATAGTCTGAAGGCCTTTTTGCAGCTCAGCCGTGATTTCTGGCTGTTTTCTTTCCTGCCATTCGCGAAGTTCTTCCTGCAAACGGATAATTTCCTGTTCCTTCTGTTTCCGTTTCTCTTCCGTGTCGGCCTGAATGATCCCTTTCCGGGAAGCGGAAAGCTCCTGCAAATGGATAAGGGTGGGCTCGAGCATCGACAATGCCCGATAAGCCAGCATTTTTTGCTGGTTTGCTTGCAGGACATTTCTGATGAATGCCATGAGTTGCGGATAACCGCTCTCCGTGAGATCATCTATGTCCTTGAACTTTTCTGAGTCAAACCTAAGTTCGGAATCGACCAGAAAGTAAGGAATATCCTTTTCCGGGAGTTCAAGACATCTCGATAGTATGGACAGATTGTTCCGCTTTCTCGCAAGCCGAGCCTCCGTATCGACAGAACATGCCTTGGTTTGAACAAAATAGAGATAGGGTGTAATTCCACGAATATCCTTAAGGTACTCCGTTTCCAATTGACCGATGGGAGACTCCACGCTGTCCGTAACGAAAAATACGGCATCCGCCCGGGGAACATACTGATAAGTGATCTGTTTGTGCGCCTTGAAAAGCCCACCTAGTCCGGGTGTATCGATAATAACAATTCCGGACTGAAGCAGTGGCGAAGGACAAAGTACCTCGATAAAATCCACCTGTTCCCGATTACCGGGATTGCCATCCTCCGTTCCGAACCTGTTCAGATCATAAACATCAATAGGCAGGGCCGATTTGTCACTTTCCTTCAAGAAGTGGACAACATATCCTCTTTCGGCTCCATGACGGATCTTGAAAATAGTCGATGTCGCTACATTGGAACTGACGGGGACAAGATCCTTTGTCCCCAGCATTGCGTTGATGAACGAGGACTTTCCTTTCTTGATCTCCCCCATGACAACCAGCCGGAAGATTCCAGCGCCCCACATAGTAAGTTGTTGTTCCCATGATTCCGGAATTGTTTCCCCCGTCAGGGATGCTTCCAGACGAGCCGCTTTCAACAAAGTTTTTGCTAATGTTTCCATGATAATGATAGGTGTCTTTCTCTAGTTCAAATCATGGCAATGGCATTTGGATCGGAGAAGAACGCATCAACAAGAGAAGCCGCTCCTATTCCCGTTTCCAGAGCGGTTGCAGGATCTCCTGTTGAATACAGAGCAATACCTGCCGCCGTTCCGCCTACAATCCACTTGGTAAAATCCAAAGCATTGATATTCTCTAAATCATTAACCGGAAGAGAACCGTCTGTAGCCGTATAATAAAAACCGCTATTCTCCCAGGCATCCATAAACTGATCCAAAGGATAGGCGGCTCCTGCTCCATCAGGGTGACCTGAATCATTGATGATGACCATGGGGTTAGCCGGGTCGCTCGTATCTATTCCGGTGACCACAACAGCATGATCCGCCGGATTGAAGGTAGCCGTATCCAGACCGAAACTTTTACAAAGGAAATGCATCAAATTGGACAAGGAACCGGAATCCCACAATTCCGATGAATGAACGCCGACGATCACGCCATGGCCCGCCTGCAGTTCCCGAGCAAGATCGGAAATGGAAGCATCCATGCAAGAATGATTAGGAATACCATACATATCCATCATATTGCCAATATCTGATGGAGACGTACCTCCTCCCGGGTGATACCAGCCATTCGAAGCTGAAATGAAAGTTGCCTGATCCTGAGTCAAATCATATCCGAATTGATTGATAATGCTCATTTCTGCAACAACAGCACAGCTGTCGGGCTGTCCCTGCGGTTCCCAGTAGTTCAGTTGATGCCCGGGATCTCCTATAGTTATGGAATCATCGTACATGGATTTAAATGGTTGGTGATGTTTCGAGATAGACTTCCTGCTTACGAATAAGTTTCCCTTGAACGATCAAACCGGTAGATCCCTTTTTGATAATCCGGGGTGAAGCTCCTTTCGGAAGAACTTCTTTGACACTCACAGCCCGCTGATTTTCCTGAGTCCACAAGTCTTCATCAATCGGAATACAATCCATTGATGACAAAAGAGCTTTCATTTGTTTGACAAGATCCCGCAACACTCTGACATCACGGGACGAACATGAATCCGACATCCACGAGATCTCGTCCATGAAATCAACGACACCCAATGCCCATTTCTCGATAGAAAGACCTTCAATGCTGAAATCAGCAATTCTCTCTTTGATCAGACCTCTGAGATTATCTGATTCAACACGTTCAATAACCCGATCATAACGGTTTACCAATGAGCAGGAAGGAAAGGAGGTTACAGTAATGTCCTCAAGCTCAATCAGAGCATCTGCCCCCGACAAAAGGAAAACGTTATTCGAATCCCGGTTTGTTTCCAGTTGTTCCACATCTTTGATCAGTAAAGAAGAGGAATTATCAGAAGAAGAAAATTTTTGTAACGCTTCGTCAAAAATATGAGCGATACTCTTTTGTGATGGGTCAACCTTTCTCTCTGTTCGTTTATAACGTCGAAAAAGTTTAACCCCCAGAATACACAGCAAAAGGGCAATGCCTGCAATACCGCCTCGCCATGCCAGAGAGGAAGGCGAGCACCAGCTGGAAGGAAGGCTCATCGGAGGAGTATCTTAAAATGTTCGCAACCTTTGACGGGCATCAAAACAACATGAAGTTACCCTCTTACAATACCTTTCCCTCCGCAACGGCTGCATTTAATACACTTGCCGACTTCTCCCGTCCCTTTGCATGCAGGACATACCTTGACTCCGGGATTCTGTTGATGGCAAATGGCATCTTCTACTGACTGACGAGGAGAAGAGGCTTCTGACTGACCAGTCATCATGCAAATAGCCGCCAACGTAATAAGTGCAGCAATGCCGCTTGTAATGTATTTCTTCATATGGTTTCCTTTCGTTTTGTAGCTGTTGAACCGGAGCCACAAAATCCGGCTTATTCCAGAATGGAAGAAGATGATTACAGAACATGTCTTTTGACCCGCTTCCAGTTGCGGCAGGACAACGTTCGAATGCCGGAGTCCGACTGGCTGATCAGAATGCCATGTGTGGCCTGCTCTCGTTCCAGTACAAATCGGCGCTCCTTCTCGCTGAGAGATCCGGGATGAGTGACCTCGACGATCACAGGCCTCATCTTCCCGTCGGGGAAACAAACCATGCACCGGTGCTCTACCGTCTCCATCCCGCCCGGCCAGACAATGGCCCCGGCGCTTTGCACCTCTTCCAGAGAATGCCATTGAAAGCCTTCTGATGAATCATGACTATGGCAATCCGGGTGTCGACAGTCCGCACAGCGATACCCCAGCGGCTCCCCGCACAAATCGTCCACCAGAACCTTGTGCCCGACAACCAGTCCTCCCTGCCTGTCAGCCTCCAGACTCTGGACGACATAACGATGCATGGCCCGTTCGACGAGCATCAGTTGGTGACCTCCGCATTGAGGGCAGGTGAACTGGATGATACTTTTCATTGCTGGCATCTCGTTTACATTGCCTGTATATCTCCTTTTTACGATTTTAGTCAACGTAAAAATCTCACTTTAATCTCAAAAAGAGGAATGTTGTATAACCATATTGCCATTACTGAGCGATAGTGATACATTCCGAAGCATGGCAGGAGTGAATCAGGATGAGCTGAAAATGAACGTCAAGCTGTGGCTCAAGGCCAACAACTTTGACTACGCATGGCTCGCCGAACGATGTTTCGTGACGGAAGCGACCGTCCGCAACTGGATGGCTCAGAAACCCATTCCCGCCGCCAAGGAACACATCATCCGGGAATTGATCAAACAGCTCCCGCTGACTCTCCCGAGCCGGGTGCAGGTGGAAGAGGAAACGTTGATTACCCTGAAGCTTGATCCGGATACCCGCAAGGTTCTTGAGAAGAAGGCTTTCTCCCAGGGCAAGACCTTGAAGGAATTCCTGGCCGACGAAGTGCCGAGGCTCGGCAATCCCCCGCTTGCCTGAGCTTATGGAAGCTCCCGACTTTGCTCTCCCTCCGGGAACCCTGCTCGGTAATTACAAACTTCTCAAGGTACTGGGCCGGGGAGGTTTCGGCATCACCTACATTGCCTGGGACAATCAGCTCAAACGCAATATCGTTCTCAAGGAATGCTTCCCTCTGGGGCTGTGCAGCCGGGATTCGAATACGGGAGAGATTATCCCGTTACCGCACGCACCCCGGCACACCTACCGGGCAGCCATGGATTCCCTCCGCAAGGAGGCGCAGACACTTGCTTCCCTGAACCACGAGCGAATCGTTCGGGTGTATGATGTCTTCGAGTCTCATGGCAGTATCTTCTATGTGATGCCGTGGCTGGAAGGAGGTTCCCTGCGGGAGCGTATGGACAAAGCCGCCACAGGAGGAAAGACCATTTCTGCGGATCAAGCCCGGGAGTGGCTGCTTATGGTGCTGGATGGCCTGGATTATCTGCATGGCAGGGGGATCTACCACCGCGATATCAAGCCCGGCAACATCCTCTTTGACGAACGGGGGCTGCCTGTATTGATCGACTTTGGTGCGGCGCTCAACAAGCCGGAAGTGACCTGCACAGTTACACAGGGAGAGTTCTCGTACGCTTACGCCTCCCCGGAACAAATCACGGGAAAGGGAGAAATTGGCCCATGGACGGATCTCTACGCCCTGGCCGCTACCTGGTATGGACTGATCTCCAGCATCCCGGTAGAGCCAGCTGATCGGCGACTGATGCAGGATGATGTTATGCCTCTCTCAGGCATGGCACTCACCGAACCATGGCCTCGGGAACTACTGACATCCATCGACCGGAATCTGCGGCTCAAACCTCAAGAACGTTGCCAGGCCGCCGGGGAGTGGAAGGAATGGCTGCAACAGGGGAAGCCGCTCAGAACATCACCCAGATTGGTTCTTCTTACACGCTTGCTAATCGCAGCTGTCGTTGTCTTACTGGTTGGCGTTGCCGCCTGGAGAATATGGGGGACCATACAATCCTCCCAGCCAATAAACGCCTTGCCGAAGACGCACGAAGCAGCCATGGGAAAAACAGATCCAGCCTCAAAGTCGCCAAAGGAACTCAAGGATGCACTTTACCAAAAAGTACGTGCCCATTATAAGCTGGATGATTATCTCTCCCGGTTCCCTGAATTTGAACAGAAGGCTCATACTATTCAATCCGAGTGCTTCAAGGAATTAGATGAGTTAAAACAAGAGTTGGAGAAAGGAATTCCCTTTATTCCTTCCTCCCGAGAGACCTCCTCTTATTCAAACACCATCGGAAGAAGATATGATACTTTGTGTAAAAAATGGGCCACAGCACGTCAGACACTATCCACCAAGTTTCTCAATGAGCTCATCCTTCCCCTGGCTCAAATAACCGATCACGTCATCGAAACCTATCCTGCCGCCAACATGGAAGAAGAAGCCCTTCTTCCCGCCATGGAAGACCGAATTCACAAAGAATGTAACGATCCTCTCGTGGAAATGCAGATTCTTTTGAACGACTTGGACGAAAACATCCACAACAAGCGCATTGAACAGGAGCTCTCCCTGTTGGATCAAGTGCAAAAGCGATCCAATGAGTTGGTTCAAAAGGAGGAAGAAAAAGCGTCTGTAGCTAGCCCTCCCTCGATTGAAAAGGAAATCCATCCTTCCTTCTCCGACAATGGTTTTGCTTCATATTCTACTAAAAGCCTCAAGACTGGCGCTATCCTTCAATTCGATGGACTAAAAGTCATCTACACGGTCAATATCGGTCACAACATGACGATAGATGACAAAGAGGTCAACGATTGGCTAACTGCGCGAGCCCATCTTTTACCTATTTCACAATGGAAATATCCTAAAAAAATAACCAATGAGACGAACCTGTCGTTTCTCTGGCTGAGTCAGGACGAAAACTATTTCACCCCATCAAAAGGAAGCAATTACCAGTACGATGGACAATCCATGTTGAAACAGTATTATCAACATGTTTCTGCCTATACTTACCATGATAAGAAAGCTACGAGATTCCTCATGTTACTGGGTATGCTCAAAGGTTTCTACGTCGATCAAAACAACCAACAGGCCTTCCCCGGATTTTGGTTTCCGCTAAGCCAGGGGATTTATTCCAAATGGACAACACTACCTAACGGCCTCCCCTGTAACTTTCTTAATGACTTCCCCATAGCTCTGTTGGAATACCTATGGGAACCTACCCACCGGATCAACTATTGCAAGGGATTCCCCAAAGGGGCCTTTAGCAAAGAGGATATGAACCTCAACTACGAATTTGACATCAAGTGGCAAGATGATTTCCCTACAAAGGTAACTATCACACTGGATCTCACCCCTCTCGAAAAAAAGTTGTATCCGGTGACTCAAAAGAAAGAAACAATTGAGCTATAAAGCCGTCGAGTTGTAAGGTTTTACATAAGATAATCACGGCAAAAAGAAAGCCCTCCGAGGAACGGGTAAACGAGAAACTGTTTTGTACAGGAGCGTTTCTTCTCTATTGGCGGGAGGCCTGGAGGGGAATCAAATGGAGAGGACGACATGCAGTCAATACCCTAGAGAAAAAACTAGAGCATATCCAAAAACTTTTAACGGCCTGGAATTGAAAATTACTTGCGGCCTTTCTTGTTCTCCAGCCTTTTGATATTCTGCTCCAGTTCTTTCACATAGTCCTGTTCCGCCTGGTGTTCGGCCAGTAACCTGCGGTGTTCTTCATAGAAGCAGTATTGTTCCCGGACATGTTCCCGAGCCTGTTTCATTGACCGGTTTCCCTTGCCTTTTAGTACACGCCTTCCCATGAGACGAAGCAGTTCGTTAAGCTTGTCTTCCCACTCATGCAGAAATATCTCACGGCGGTTCTTTGCCTGATCCTCGACAAAGTCCAGACACAGGGAGGTCAAACGATTGAAATCGCTGATTTCTTCCTCGTTAAGGTAGTTCTTTGCAACAGTGATATCACTGGCATGGATTCGGTCTCCAACCCAGCTGGTCAACCCCATGTTGGGCGCTGATGCGTCTGCCCGCATCATCATCAATTCCGCAGCACTGTGTCCGGTAATGGCATAGTGCAGTTTGTTTTGAATCGAGCTGAAAAACTCCGTCGTTTCCTTTCCGGACGGCACATAGTCAGCCGCCATGGCAAAAACATCCTTGATGCGCAGGTACATGCGCCGTTCGCTGGCACGAATGTCCCGAATACGCTCGAGCAATTCATCAAAATAGTCCGGCAACGGTGTCGTTCCGGGAATCGGCGGGTTCTTCAAGCGTTCGTCATCAATGGCAAACCCCTTGATCATGTATTCCTTCAGGCGCTGGGTCGCCCATATGCGAAATTGAGTGCCCCGTATGCTATTCACCCGGTAACCGACGGAAATGATCATATCGAGGTTGTAGAAGATAACAGAACGTTTCACCTGTCGTTCCCCTTCGAATCGAACTGTAAAGAAATTCTTTACAGTTCCATCCTCTTGAAGCTCACCTTCTTGCAGGATATTCGCAACATGTTGCCCGATGTTCTGTTTACTTGTCTGGAACAGTTCAGCCATCATCTGCTGGGTCATCCACAACGTCTCATCATGGATGCGAAGATCCAGACGGATGTTGCCATCCGGAGAAGTATACAATAACAACTCTCCGGGAACCGGGGTTTCATCTTCTGTCGGCAGATGGGTCATACCTTATCTTCTTTTCGATCAATCCATATTGCAACCCGAATAACAGCAGTCATTCTGGAACAATAAGCCCAATGGAGTATAGCAAAACCGGCATGCATGCAAAGCTCAAAGCTCACATCGTCCTACGACTTTCATCAAGAGGCATCATTCCGATGGGAAGATCTCTTGAAATAACTCCAACTGCTATTTTAGAAAAATGCATAAACTTGAAATAACGGAATAACTTCATTCATGTTGTAGCGCCAGCTAAAAGAAAGCCCCTCATAAGAGAGACTTCCTGATGTTGCCAGTCCTACACCTGCCACACATCCTCCGGGAGCGGAGTCAACGATACCCCGTCGCCCGGCACGGACATGCTGGCCATGCGGACGCTCCGGCTCAGCCATGCGAACAGTTCCGGGAACTTCTGATCATTGATCTGCATGGGAAGACGGCCCGGGCTGATGCTGCAAAGCTCCGACAGATCGGCACGACCGATACCGAAGACGAACACGCTGAGCTTGCGGGCAGCCGTCAGTTCCTTCAATCGTCCCTCCAGCTCCCGGTGCCGGGTGCTGGTCGGAACCCCGTCCGTCATCACGACGAGCCAGGGCTGGTAGTATTCCACCCCATGTTCCCGATAGGTACGTTTACGGCTGTCAAGTTCGGCCAAGGCCAACTCGACAGCTTCACCCAGGAGCGTTTCATTCTCCTGCGACGTGGAGATCTTCAGACCTGTGTCAGATTCCCGGATCGGTCCGAACTCCTTTACCGTCGTCACTGTCCGGGCGAATGTGATCACCGCTACGTCGGCGGCCAGCTTGGCCAGAGGATCGGCAAGAATGTCGCTGACGAACCGCTGAAGCCCGGTATTGAGTTCGTCCATCCGGGTGACCATGTTGTCTCCCGTGACGATATTCCAGTTGATCCCGTCAGCGTATTCCTGACGGACGATGTGTTGGTTGTCGCCCCGGACAATGCCGTTCATACTGCTGCTGGCATCCAACAGGAAGAGAACGGGAAGCCGGGCGTTGGTGTTGTTGCTGAACTCGCGCATGGCGGCGAGTTGTTCCTGTTTGGTAGGGTGTGTAGATGATGTAGACATTATGGTTTTCATTAATGGTTGATGGTAGGATTCCGAGATGACTGATTCAATGCGCTACGACGCCTGATGCAGAGCCTGCACAGAGGACGGGCATGAGATTGCCGTAAACGCCGTGCGACATCGTCAGGAGCTTCCTGGAAGAGAATCCCGCAGTCCGTACAAATGTTGGGTGTCATCTTCTCCAGCAAACTGCGGGGCGGACAGGAACGGTCGTGCAGAAGATCCCGGTACATGGGATGATCCCTTCTGCCACCCAGTTCCATATCCCTGAGGTATTGATGAAAACAACGCGCCAGATACCCCGGCATGACGCGTGGACGCAAATCGCGACGCTGGACACAGGTAAGATTGTGGCCTAGGGCATAGCGAAGCTTGCGTGGGAGATACGACCAGACATAGCGTCCGGGGGTATCGGGCGGGTAGATTCCCGCAGGTGGCTTGTACGAAGCAAACGCATACGGCAGTTCTCCCTTTCTGGCGGATTCCCGCATGTCTCCTTCTCCCCCTTGTCGGGAGAACGGAGACAGACCGAGCGTCAGCGTCATGAAGAGCAGGACGGACAGGGCGTAGGCATCGTGACTGCAGGTGCGGAGGAAACCTCCGTAATTGCCGTGGAGCTCAGGAGCCCGGAACCGTTCCGTGCCGACCGAACAGGGATAGTCCTCGATCTGGAAACTGTCGGCATCAATCCAACAGACGGAACTATCAGAAGAGACCATTACATTGCCGGGATGTAGATCACCCAGGATAACGCCATGACGGTGCAGCGTGTGGACTGATTCAGCCAAATGCAGGCACAGTTTGATGAGGTCGTATCGAGTCCATAATGGAAACCGGTTCTTCATCAGTTCCGCATGAGAAGTAAATGCCCCGAGAGGAACACCGTCCACCCGGGGCATCAGAACGCCGACAAAGCGTCGTAGTTCGTCGTACAGCACAGCACGAGGCCACGCCACGCACGGAGAACGAATAGGCCGGGAACATATCAACCGAAGCTTCTGCTCGCGCCAATGTGTTCGTTGCACCGAGTGGTAGAGCTTGGCCACTTGTGGTACTTCAACAAAAGTCTGAGCGGCAAAGACAGCCCCTTCTCCTCCTTCTGCAATAAGGGTATGCAGAACTATCCGTTCTCCTTGACCTGTGAAAAGAATGTCTCCCGTAGAGTACTTCCGGTTATTACCGCTAAGTGTTTGATCCAGCTGCCTCACCCGATGGTGAAGAGTGTATAATGTAGTCATGGAAACATGGCGGCAGGTAATGAAGCCGTCATGTATAGATGACGCGAAGGAAGAAAATATTTCAATTATGATTGATAAAAAGTGGATATGGTCACATTTTATCAATCATATTAGGGCATTCATTCCATGTCTTGATTCATGATGCTATTGATCGTGTTAATCAATGAATCAAAAGGCTCCGGTTCATCAAAGAGCATGGCTGAAGTCTGTTCGTAGTCCCTTTGCCATTTTCCCAGCAATTCAAGAGAATCCGGGATCAGTTTCAGATCTGAGGGAGCCAATGTATCGTAATCGACCCATGTCTGCCAATGGTAGAGCTTACGTTTGTCCCTTACATCGAAGAATAGCTCCTTATCAACATATCCCGCTCGGATAAGGGCTGCCACATCATAATAATGGCGTGCCAGCCTGGTCTTGATACTCCACTCTCCATGCGGACGGGTATTATTCTCATGGAGAATGAAACACTTCTCCCAGAATGTTCGGGAAGGGCTAATCGTTCGTACTTCAGTTGAATCGGAAAAATCCGGAAATCCTTCCCCAATGTAAGAATCGACCATCCTGGCTTCGGATGGTTCCGTCTGAGCTCGTCCGCTCAATTCGATTTTGACAAAAGGACGAATGTAGAGGCTTTCATTCTGTTCAAACAAGGATGGATAATGGATTAAAAGAACAAATGGATCGCGTGCCGTGGACAGATTTTCCAACCCGATATGCACATTCTTGATCCCCATTTCTTTCATCCTCTCCTCCATGATGGGTAGGAGAACATTCTCCATCATCCTCCGGTAGTGGGGGCGAATCTTACGTAATTTAGCATCCCTCTGGCTGGCGGATTGAACCGCTGTCGGCTTATCTTCTTCACCCAGTTCAGGGAAGAAATGAGGAGATAACGCAACATCGATATCCTCAGAGAAACGGCGTATGATCTTGTACGCTTTGGAGAGGGAGGTCCCGCCTCTGAAGCATAGATGAGGCTTCAATGATTCTTCCTTAAAAAGAATATTCAGAACCCGGCATACCCAGAAATCCTTTTCAACAATAGAGGGAATGATACCCAGCTGCTCGCCAATGTGACGGCACAGGAATATTCGATCTTCGGATGGGAGACTAAGGAAATCACTCATGAGAGACAGGGGGCGCGATTACCTGTTGTAGAATGGGGCGCATCCATACAGGAACAAGTTCCATATCACGAGATAATTGTTCTTTCTCCGTATCGGAAAGCCGCTTGGTTAATTGAGAGACAACAAAATCACGATCTATCGACTCTCTACCCAGCGAACGCAAGGCTTGAACAACCAATCCCGTAATACTACCCGACAGGCGCATCAGCTTCGGAGATGTTTTCTTGAAACGGAGTTTCCATCCACCTACGCGAACCGTTGCAGAAGGTCGATCCGTTAAATACTCGTACCGTCCGGCCATTTGGTCGGAAAGCCACAAAGCATTAGCGGCATAAATTCCATTAGGCAAAAGACGAGCTTCATTTTTTCTTGCCCAGGCTTTCGCTACCTGTTCCGGGTCAGTTGGTACGGGCAAATTAAATCTTTTGTTGGTAGCAGGTATCTCATAGATCCCCGGAAGGATACGCTTGAGCTCGCCATCCCTTGCCATGCGAGAAAGCGCTTGATCTACTGCTGTTCGGGGCCAGAACGCAAGAAAATCGGAAGAGGTAATAACCTCTCCTTTTGCCTTCTCGGAAAATATTTTTTCCCTCAGCTGGCTCCTGATGCTACCCTTCATGATTAAAAAGTATTGTTTATCTGACTAAAGTCAATAAAAAATGCTGTTTATCTGACTAAATAGCTGTAGCAAAGATCAGCTAACCGCATCCGGGATGATAGAAAGGTATGCTTCAGCATCCTTGCGCGAGACGCCCTGCCTGTAGTGGGACTCCGTCATTGGAGTTCCGCTGTGGCCCAGCCACCGGGCGACATCGGGTAACGGATGAAGTGCGGCATGGTAGGACGCGAATGAGTGACGCAATGCGTTTTTGGGTATATTAATGCCTGCCTTGGTTGCGAGTTGATCCAGGCGATAGCCATATCTGAGTTCGTCATCCCGGGTCATTGGCTCCCATTCGCCTACGGCCAGCCATGCCTTGATTTGCGGGGAGGTGGGTATGTAACGATCCTTCGTTTTCCCCTTTGGTCCTTTTGCGATTTCACGTGAAACAAAGATATCGTCATCTCCATCCGGCTTATCCTTGTATTGAACCACTTCTGAACGTCTTAGCCCGCACAATCCCTGTAGAACAATACGGGAAAGCATGGGGCGGTCATATTTCAATGCCGACTCAAGCAATTTCCGGAATTCGTCCGGGGTAAGAATCCCGATGGATATATGGTTCTTGGAAGGGGCGACGGTCAAAGAGACTGGGTTTTTCTGAATCAGATCGTGCTGAATGGTCCAGAGGAAAAAGGCATTCAGAGTACCCCGGTATCTGTATTTGCTGGTATTCGATAGGGGCTTTCCTTGATACCGAAAGGAATCCAGTTTGTCGTTGATTTCATCAGCTTTGATTGATGACAACTCACGGTTTGCCCAACCTTGTTGCCATTTATCGAGCTCATGAAGTACGTTCTTGTGATGGGACAGTTGACATTGCCCTCTATTCAGCATCAGTGTCCTTTCCTTCCGATACATATCCATGGCTCCTCCCAGAGAAATACCTATTGGAGGCGGTTCCGGGGCTGTCACTTCAACACTGTCGGAGATGAGGCTTAATTGCGATCCGAGTAAATCCTTGATTTCCTGCTCTTTGGTATCCGTGAGAGCATCTTTCCACCACGAAAGGAGCTCCGTCGCAAATTTCTTTACCTCTTCCGGATCTTCATGCTGGTACAAATATTGAAGCGTATGTTGCAGAAGGTTGTTGTTCTTTCCAAATTTTCTCCACAAGCGAATAGCGAACATTTCGATCACGGATTCACTCTCCGCGACCATATTGAATATTGTCAGCGCGTCGTCGATATGCCCCTTGTCATACATATCGTAGAGAGCCCGGGCTTCGTCGTAATCGCGGAAGGTGCGCTCTTTCCATTCTCCCGTGTCCTTATCAACAAAGCGGAGCCGCCAGACAGGCGGGCGTCCTGCTTTCTGTACTTTTGTGAGTTTAACCTTATTGCCATATCGTCCTTTGGCATGTTTCCTCTTCATGTCACAAGGATAGTCGTTTAGAGAAAAAATCTCAAGACGAATTGGGGGACAAACTGGGGGACATAATCATAAACCATTACTAATAAATAAAATTAGTTAGATTCAGGTTCTAGTGGGGGGTCCCCCGTGAAGGTTCGAGTCCTTTCGGGCGCACCAAACAAGGCCCTGCAAGTTAACTGCTTGCAGGGCCTTACTGGTTTTATGATGTATTCGTGCATTGGCTTTGACGCAACGCCGGAAGATTGGTGAAGGGGCTGGATAAGGATTATTGCTCCGTTGTTAAGGAACGCCTGTGGTTTTCAGGGGAGGGGGCGTTGCCTTTTTGGGAGTGGATGCCTGCGAATTGTTCATGCGCCAGCTTCATGAACATACAGGAGGAACATTTCCTTTCAGCGGTAATGCGTTGTCTGCGCTCCTGGTCGTAAAGTTTCTCGTAGCGTTCGGCGCGTTTCATTTCCCTCCAGAGGAAGATGCCCATCACGGCTGCCACGGAGGCGCCGTTTTGAACGTATTCAAGCAGGGGATTGAGTTCTGAAGTCGCCATGCAAACAACCGCAAGGGTGTTGGCTAAAACGACACTTGTAGTAACGGCAGTCTGGGTCATGGGGCTGGAAAGGTCATGTTTCGAAACTTCTGCGCGCTTCGGAAATGCTTCCGAATTGATGGAGCTGCAAATGCGGCGGATCTGTAAAGGATTTCCATGTTCCTCCCCACTCCAGGCCGTCAATTTTTGCGTAAAGTTTGCCAAGAGTGGTGTAAAGAGGGTGATTGGGCAGGTAGTTGCGGTCCTGGAAAATTCCAAAATCCCAGGCCAGGCCGAAGTTGTGCCAGCTCTGGCCGCCGCGGGCATTCGTTACTTTAGGGCGTTGCCTGTAGAGGTCATTCTGTTCGGCATACGTGCGCGTTCCGCAGATAATTTTTGCTTCATATCCCTGGTTGGCGGCTTCATTCCGGGCCAGTTTGAACCACTGCCGGGCGGCTTTTTGCGCTTCCGGAAGAAGGGTGGAGATATTCCGTTCGGTGCGTTCGTCAAAGCATCCGGTCTCCATTTTGTACCGGTCGGCGTCCGTGCTCCAGCGTTCCGTTCCGTTCCGCGTGCCGTTGCCGGGAATGCCGTCAATGGCTCCGTGATAGTACCCGGCCAGGCGCAAGAGCCTTTGCCAGTAGAAGGTATCTTTCTGCAGGTCGGAAATGCTGTCAGCCATTGTCGTGGTTTTCCTGTTCCTTTTTCCGGTCTTTGGTGACAATGCCGATGAGGCCTGCCGCCGCCATGCCTGCGGCGATAATCTGGTCGGCAAGAGCTTGTTCGATAGTGGCTCCGCAGGCTGTGGCCAGGGCAAGGAGGCCCAGCCATGTGGAACGTTCCGTCAGTCGATTGAGAATGTATTTGAACATGTGATGGTCGGTTGGTATTGAAAAGTCCCTCTGTGGGAGAAGGGGGAACCCGCCTTTCCGGGAATGCCAAAGGATGGGGAAAAGGTTTTTCCGAATCCTCTCCGCCAATGGGGAAAGGGGGGCATCAGTTCTCCGCACAAGTTGCTCTGAGGTTGCTGCCGCGATTTGCAAAGATTCCGCGGATACTTTTATTGCTTGCCCTAATCGGCAAAATCCGTCACAGGAAACGATACTTGTCTTTTATTCATGAAGATACCATAATGCGCCAACCAACGCCATTATGAATAACCGTTTAACATCGTTTATTATCCGCAGATTTCTACCATTTCTCCGATATGAATATCTCAGGGAATTGGAAGCGTACCTCAGAAAAGAGGTAACTGGTTTTCCTACTGTAATTCCTCCTGAACCTTTTTCCGACCGCCAACAGCTGGAGGCATACCGCAGGGCTCTCGGGCAAACTATTATTTCCGGCATTTGTTACCGGATGTACGGCCTTAAAAAGGAGACGGACAGGATTTACCGTATTTTCCACCTTTTGCAAACGTGCAGTTCCGGTGAAGCTACTGCGGATTTGCGGGAATACGCCGAATCGTTGGGCGTTTCCGTCAACAGAGATTTTTCCAATGGAATTGAACTCGCTGTTCTGCATTTTCTGGACGGCAATATCAGCTTGCTCAGGCAGATTGAGGAATTGCATTCTATTAAAAAGAGGAAATCGTATCGTATTCTTCCCCCCATGAAAGATGCGCTTCCTTTCCCCATGATTACGGAGAAAGAAAGGGAGAAGGAAAAAGAAGGCTGCCGTCAATATCTGTCCCGAATTTTGTCGCAGAAGGGGATGACTGACGTATGCGTTATCAGCTGTGACCGGATTTCCTCTGATTACTGGTTTACCATCAAACGGGGGCATTATCAGGAAACCGTTGATGAGGTTGACACGTCGGCCAAAGAGATAGTCAGCAGCATACGTACTCCCGGGAATACGGACATTGTCATCTACAGGGGGAGTTCGAAATGCCTGTACATCAATTTACAGGTCAGCGCCAGAATCCAATGGATGATGCGGGCCTATGCCGTCATTGCTGGCCGCATGCTGTTCGGCTCGGATATTTGGGAATTAAGGAACCGCTACACCCTGAGCGTGTTTAATAAGAAGTCCATCGCCGACATTGAGGTGTTCAATAATATTCCGGGTCTGCGAAGGGTTGCTGTTTATAAGCTTGTCATGTCTAGGCCTCTCCATGCAAGGAAGAGGACGGAGAAAGAAGTGTTGATGAGGGGATTTACAGGCACTTACAAAAGCCTTTCCGAGCTTGGCGATGAAGACGGCCCCCTGATTGTCGTCCCCAGCGGGTTCCATGTGGACAAAGCGTTTTTTTATTTTGAGTTTGAAGAAGGAGACCCGAAAACCGTTTCTTTGACTCCCGATTCCAATGGCCTGGAATTGGAAAGCGAGCAATACACGCTCATTGATATGTATTTTGAACAGGCTGGTTTTGACCAGTTGTACAATAGGATTCATGGAGCTTAATTACGGCAATATCCTCGATATCATTATTGAAAGTGAGAGCCTGGAGTCTCCCGATTGGATATGGAAAGCCAGGGTGGGCGGGGATTTTTATCCGGGGCACTGGGTATGCGGCTGTAAACTTGCCGGAATATCCGGTGACTATTACAACCCCGACGATATCGGCAATCCTTTGAAAGTGGTGGCTCTGCCTCCGGAAGAAGAGCCTTTTTACGAGTACGGAGGGAACCCCGGGGAAGAAGACCGCAGGCGTTTTTATGTATTGAAGGAACCCTGCTGCCGGGAGCCTGTTGAGAGGAGCGAGCTTTTCGTGCATGCCCTGGTGTTCAGGAAGATTGCTTTGAATATTGCCCGTTCCTGCGGAAAGACGGAGAGGGAAATCAGCGGAACGGAGCTGATTCCGGAGTGCCTGATCAGGCTTTTTGATTTTCCCGTAACCGCCTATTTTGCTTTTGCTTTTGATGAGCGGCTGGTTTCCAGATGCCTGCGCGTCATCCGGCAGGCACAGCCGGAAAGGCCCTTTCTTCTCTTGGTGATGGGGAAGCGTTGGCGGACTGCCGCCATGGAGGCTGCAATTGTTGAGAAGTACAAAGGCATCGTTGTTTCCATTCCTGACGTCATGGTGACGACGAAAGATGGATTTGCCTGGGCATACGGCTATTCCTGGGAGTGGCTCAGGCAGGGTATGCCTGTGCATGCGCGCACGGGGGAAAGCCTTCCAACCGGCGCCATGTGGGAGGATCTGTGGATTTCTGTGACCGATGAGCGGGAAATAGTCTTTTCCTGTTCACGGGGCGGTGGAGAAGTGAAGGAATTCATGAGGTTTTCCTATCGGGAGGAAAAACGTTTTTTCAGCAGGCAACGGGCGGCGGCGGGCCAGGATTCCACGAAGCCGGCTTATAAGATGCTGTTTTTGTACGTAATGAATCCGGATAAAGCCTGTTTGGACAAGGAACTTCTAAAAAGGGCCGGGATAGGGAATGAGGCGGAAGCCAGGTCGGATTTGAGAAAAGTTCTTGTGGAAAGACTACCCCAGCTGGCGGAAAGGGACCCGTTTGCCAAGAAAAGGGGGAAGTCAAGGCAGGGCATGTACCGCCGGTTCCAGGTAGTGCCCTGTAAATCTTATATCCGTCCTTTGGAACTGATGCTTTCGCTTGAAAGGAAGCCGGAAAGGCACAGGTAGGAGGGCAGGCGGTTATAGACCCTCCCCATGAGCGGTTAGCTGGATGAGCTTATTCGTTCAGCTAGCCGCTTTCTTTTGGTAAATATATGAATTTCAAATAATAATGATGATATGAAAGTGGGGCGTTTTTCGCTAGCTGGATAAGTCCGCACAGGGTTGGTGAATATGCACGAAAAGCAATCACCACCCTTGTTGGAAACCGTGGAAAACCACGCCTTATATCTCGCTCAGCGCCTCCGTTCAAAAGCAAAATCCATCGGATTTCAGATACCTGAGGAAGAGTATCTGGATGTCCTTCAACGGTTCAGGATCCGATGTTGGGAAATTTGCCGCCGTTACCGGAAAAGCGGCGCCGCCGGCATGAAAACATACCTGGGCAATGCGACCGTTTTTGAGCCGGAACGCTATTTGCGCGAGAGGAACCGGAAGAAGAGGCTGCTGCTGCGGGAAGCCCGTCCTCTTGAATATGAGAATGGCCGGGAAATTGATGCTGATGAGCATTCGGAATTCCTTTCCGGGCTGATGTTCCGGGAAGAATTCGCGCGGGAAATGGAATCTCTGGAGCCGCTGGAAAGGGCGCTGGTTGAGGCATTGATTGACGCTGAAGGGAATTTGTCACGGGCTGCCAGAAGCATTCGTCTGGAGGAAAGCAGAGCGCGCCGAATCAGGAAGCGCCTCCGGGAGGAAAAATTCACTTTTTTAAGAAATGGGCGTCGAATTTCCGGAAACGCGGCAAGCAATCATAGTGAAGGCAGATGAACGTTCTTTCTTTTCTGGCGCATGCCCTGTCCGGGACAGCTCCGTGAAGAGCCGTTTATTCACTTTATCAAGAACCATAAGTATTTGAAAAACAAAATGATGAATACAACAAAAACATGCGGGGATTCCAGTTCCCGGCCTCAGCGTTCGGAAAATTCCCTTTCCTGTCCCGTGGCGGATGCCGCGGCAGGCCCCTCTCATGAACCCCTGCTTCCCGTAGGCACGGTTACCGGAGATATCAGGAACAACGACATTGTCCTTCCCCGCCTGAACATTGTTCAAAGCGTAGGCGCCCTTTCCGGGATATTTCCCCCCGGCAGTATCATCCTCAACAGGGAGGTTGTTCTTTCCGACGGAAGCGTTCCTCTGGAGCTTTCCGTGCTTTCCGCACGCAAGCAGTTTATTGAAAAACTCCCCTTTGATTCCGTGGAGAAGCCGGCCGTCTTCAATTCTCTGGAAGAAGTAATAGCCTCCGGAGGCACGGTCGGCAGAGAGCCGGGAAACCGGCCTTCTTTCGCTCCCGTTCTGCATGTGCAGGCGCTTTTCAAGGCTCCGGAGGGCGTGGATTATCCCTTTCCCCTGGAGTACGAAGGAGAGGCTTTCGGGCTGGCTGCCTGGTCCCTGCGCGGCATGGCTTATTACCTTGCGGGGCGCGACATCCTCACGGCTTCCAGATTTGCCCTGAGGAATGAAGTATTCGCCGGCAAGTGGAAGCTTACGACCAGGCTCAGGAGGCTGGAACATAATGGCATTTTCATTCCCGCGCTGCGCAGTGCGGGCCGCAGTACACCGGAGTTCTCCTCCTTCATCAGGAGCATTGGTTAAATTTCTTACCCTCCGCAACGAAGAGCAGCGCTCATGAGCAGTCCAATCAGGAGATTATTCGTCAACGGGTTCCCGAGCCTCTACGGAGGAGCGGGAACGGAACTTCACCACCAGATCATTGTCTGGCGCAAGATGGGCGTGGAAGTCCATCTCATCCCGTCCTGGGATTACCACGGGGAGCCTCTTTACAACGAAATGGTTTCCCTGGGCGTCATCATGCACGCCCCCGCGGACTGGTCGGTCGTCCAACCCGGCGACCCCGTGCTCGGTTTCTGCAATGCCGGCTTCCTCAACGCCTTGCCGGAAATACGCAGGCATACGAAACGCACAGTTTTCATCAACTGCATGACGTGGCTTTTCCCCAGGGAAAAGGAGGCCATGCAAAAGGGGGAAATCGCCATGTTCCTCTATCAGAATGAAGCCGTCCGCCAGGAAGCCATGCCCGTGCTGCGCAAGCTCAACGGCGACCCGCAAGTGCAGTTCCTGACCTTCAGGCCCTATTTCCATGCGGAATCCTTTCCCTTTATCCGGGAACGCGATGAGGATTTCTTCGGCTGCGGGCGCATCTCCCGCCAGGATGCCGACAAGTTCGCGGCCAACACCCTGCATATCTACGGCGCATTCGTATCCCCCGTGCAGAAGCGCGGCCTTTTCCTCGGTTTTGACAAGAGGAGCGAAGCCAAGATAGGCCGGCCCTTCGACTGGATTCGGATTGCCCGCAATCAAAGGGAAGTTTCCCAGCAGGATTTTTACAGGCACAGCCGGATCATCCTCCAGCCGACGGATACGACGGAGAACTGGCCCCGCATCGGCTTTGAGGCGATGGCCAGCGGCAGCGTGCTCATTGTGGACAACCGGGGCGGGTGGCGGCAGATGGTGGAGCACGGCAAAACAGGATGGCTGTGCAGCAACGAAAGGGATTTCATCTACTACGCTTCCAAAATGGCCTGTGAACCGAATCTTCGCGACGACATGGCGGAGGCGGCCCGGGCGCGCGGCCTGGAGCTGGGCGGGCTGGATGTTTCCCTGGAGAGCTGGAAGGAAGTGCTGGAGGCGATGGCAAGACTCCCGGAATGAACATGGAACGGAAAACCGGCCTTATGAATAAAAAATATGTTTCCCCGTGTTTCCTGCCCGGCATGCGGCTGGGCAACATCATGTTCACGCTGGCGGCCGCCTGTGCCCACGCCCGTACCGTAGGGGTGGAGTGCCGGGTGCCCTGGGCTTACAATGACGCTTCCCTGATGCTGCGCTCCCGGCTCGGCGGCTGGGTGCTCCCTTCTACGCCGTGCGGCACTAATGAACCTCCATCCTGGCAGGAACCTTCCTTTTCCTATTGTCCGGTTCCCTCCCGCATCCGGACGGGCGGGCTTCGCGGCTACTTCCAGAGCGCGCGGTATTTTGAAGGGCAGGAAGCGTTCATCCGGGCGCTTTTCGCGCCTCTCACCGCGGAGAAGGAGCCCGGCGCCGTTGGCATTCACATCCGGCTTGGGGACTACAGGCGCCTCCGTGACAAGCACCGCATTCTGGACCCTGGTTTCCTGCGGAGGGCCGCAGGGCATTTATCATCCGGGAAGAACCGTCTGGTGCTGTTCAGCGATGAGCCGGACGAGGCGGCGGAGATGCTTGCGCGCGTGCCGGCATTCGGACGCTTTGCGCTGGAAATCGACCGCGGCGCTCCGTGCGAATCCCTCCGCCGCATGACGGCGATGGAGGAACTCGTCATGTCGTGTTCTTCCTTTTCCTGGTGGGGCGCGTGGCTGGGAAATACCCGGAAGGTCATCGTTCCGCGCGACTGGTTTGTCGGCGGTGTGGAAGACTACCGGGATATTTACCTGCCCCATTGGGTAACACTGTAATTCCGCCACGAACCCATACCCGTAAAACAATGAATACGAGAACCGTTACAAGCCTCTGGGTGGGCGGGGAACTTCCCCTGATGTCCGTTCTGTGCATCAAATCGTTCCTGGACCATGGCCATGCTTTCCAGCTTTTCACCTACCGGAATTACGACAATATTCCCGCAGGAACGCTTGTGCGCGATGCGCGGGATATTCTTCCGGAGGAGGCGATTTTCCATGATTCCCACAATAGCCTGGCGCCGTTTTCCGATTGGTTCCGCATGAAATTCCTTTCACAGGAAGGCGGCTTCTGGGTGGATATGGACGTCATCTGCCTGGGTGATGAACTTCCTGCCTCTCCTCTCTGGTTCTGCAGGGAGTGGGCGGAGGTGGTGGCCGTAGGCGCCATGGCCTTTCCTCCCGGTCATTCCGTTCCCGCAACCCTGTGCCGCCTTGCTGAGGATCCGGCGCTCCGCGTCCCCTGGGACTCTCCGGAAGAAGTCCGGGCCAAGGAGGAACTGCTCCGCCGTGTGCCGGATGTCGCCGATCGCCGGCGCCAGGTGCCATGGGGATTTTGCGGCCCCACCGGGATGACGCGCGCGTTGCGCCACTGCGGCCTGTTTGACCGGGCCGCTCCGTCTTCCCACATGTATCCGGTCCCCTGGACGAGATGGCGCGACTGCTACAACGGCAGCATACGCCTTGCCGGGCCGGAATTGTCCAATGCCTGGTGCGTCCACCTCTGGGGAGAGATGGCCAGGCGGGAGCCGGACGCCTGGGAAAATATGAGCCGCAGCAGCATGGCAGGCGAGCTGCTGGACAGGCATCTGCCGGGCCACGCCTGGAAGCCTGCCCCCGGGCCGCGTAAAAAAGTGAATATCCTGGTGGGCATCTGCAGCTGCACAGGCGCGGCGAACCGCCGCAAGGCGTGCCGGGAGACCTGGCTTTCCCATCCTCAGGAGGGTGTGGAATGCAGATTTTTCCTGGGGCGGCGCACTCCTTTGCCCAATGAGCCCGATGTAGTGGCCCTTTGGGTGGAGGACGATTACAGGCATCTGCCCGCCAAGGGGCTCGCCTTTTATCAATATGCCCTGGAACATTATGACTTTGACTGGCTTTTCAAGTGCGACGACGATACCTGGCTGGCGCTTGACCGCCTGGAAAGCCTCTGCGACGGCCGCTATGACCTTGTGGGCGACATGTCCCTGGCGGACAGGGGGTTCCCCAGCGGCGGAGCGGGCTACCTGATGAGCCGGGCGCTTGTGGAGGGCATTGTGGCGCACGGCGGCCGGGTTCCCGCCGTCGGGGCGGAAGACGTCATCTTCGGCCGGCTGGCGCGGGAACTGGGCGCGCGCGTCCATGCCACGCCGCGCCTCTTCCTCAGCCATGCTCCGGCGCCCCACCGCCTGAATGACCAGGTGAGCGCCCATTGGTGCTCTCCGGGCAGGATGCACGGCATTGAGGCCCTTTTCCATGATGAGCCGGTGGCCGTTTATGACGCCGTGCATCCCCATTGGAGGGACGAACTCCTGTTTTTTGCCCGGGGCCGTTTCATGCGCGGCGCCGGTGGCTGCACCGGGCGCTACGTCCTGCAGGACGGGCTTCTCACGCTGTTCTGGGATGACTGGGCGCCGGAAGCTCTGGAAAAAAACGGCAGCGGATTTTCCTGCGGTCCGTTCTCCCTGACCCCTGCCGCCGGCAGCCGGCAGCTTCCTTTTCCGGAGTCCGTGTCCTGACGGGCATGGCCTCCATTCCCTGTTCTTCCCATCCGTCCGCCGTGGTGCGGCACGGGGAAGGAAGATGAACCAATCCAATCGGCGCCTTTCGCGCCGCAATAAAACAACAATCATCACACAATGTTTACCAACGATCAACAAAATGACGACCCCTCTTTGAACAGGGGTTCCGCAAACATGATTAACTCCAACCCCGCCGCCTGGCTTCCCGATGCGGCCAGCCAGCCCGGCGCGCCGAGCGCCGCAGCACCCCTCAATGCCATGTCCACACCCATTCAGCCATACGGCGCGGATTCCGTTATTTATGAGAAATCCGACAACTTCGTTCAGACGTCTGCCGGAGCCGATGTCTTCATGTCTCCAGTCAACGACACCTTTATCGTCCCGGAAGGCGGGGCCACGGCTGTGGCCAGCCTGACGGTGGATGACTGGGGCAAGCTGACCATTTCCGGCCCGGGCGGCACGTTTGAGCTGGACCTGACCTCCGCCGCCGATGAACCCGGAAAACTGGGAGGCCACCAGGAATGGTCCAAATCAGGCTCCTTTGAGTTATCCGAAGGCACGTACACCCTCTCCATCACGCACCAGAACATTGACATGTCGCACAACGAATACAACCAGTCCCTGTGCAGGTACTCCGTGACGGTGACCGCGCATGGGGACTCCAGCAGCAGTTCAAGCAGTTCGGACACCCCTCCTTCCTCCCTGTCGAGCAGCTCCTCTTCGGATGTGCCGCCGGAGGAAAAGGAAATCTGCTGCCGTTGCGGTTGTTGTACAGACGCTGAAGGCAATGAATACACCATTGCGGCGGAAAAACTGCCGGGTGACCCCGGCGTGGAAATCTGCATGTCCCAGGCCGAATTCCTGGCCAGGGGAGGGGCTTCGGCTCCGTCTCCCGCGGCCTTCAGCCTCCGCTCCGCGGAAAACGCCCGTGAAACGGCGGAAGCCTGCGGCGGCCTGAAATACGTGAGCCCGTGGGCCTGGCGCGCCCATCTGGACGAAACGTCCGGCCTCATCACCATGGTGCCGCCGGCGGGTGCCGCGCTTTACTTCAACGTGCAGGCCGGTTCCAATACGGCCCTGCCTGCGGGCATCTCCCGCAAGCGCGACTTCAGGGTGCAGCTGCTGGATGAAACTCTGGCTCCTGCCGCTTCCGGCGCCCCCGCCTACCTTTCCCTGGTGGACGCGGACGGGCAGAAAATCCGCTTCTCCGCGGAAACCGGCGCTGTGGTCGGCATGACCTCCGCCTCCGGCAGGGTTCTTCTGGCGGAAGACTACTTCCGGAATGTGAGCAATACGTATGACCATGAGGGCAGCCTGGTAAGCAGCTACAGCGCCGCGGAGGGGCTGATGCGCACCCGGACCGGAGCGGACGGAGAACTCGTCATGGAATGGTACGCCCCCGCCGCCGTCACGGTCCTGGCCGACGGAACATACGAGGTAACGGGGGAACCTTATAAAACCTCCTCCTTCCTGTCCTCGGAAGAAAACGGCGTGCGGACCACCGTCATCACGCGCCAGCAGCGCGGACTGCCGGCCCACACCATCACCCGTACGGAAGAACCCGGCAGAGTCAGCATCGCCAAAGGCCAGGGGGACGACACCATCATCCGCACCATTGAAACCAACCGCCTCTACGGAGGCCTCTCGGAACGCATTGAGACCGTCAGGGGCATCAACGATGCCGAGCCTGTTTCCTGCAGCCGCAGCGTCAGGCAATACACGGACGGCGGCTGGCTGCTGGTAAGCGAAACGGAAGCCTTCAACACGCCGCTGGCGCGGACGACCTCCTACGAATACAACAGCCAGTACCGCGTCTCCCGGATCAACCGCCCGGACGGAGGCTACACGCGCTATGAATATGACGGCGAAGGACGGGTCACGCTTGAGGCGGCGCCCTGGGCCGGCGGCGGAGAACAGGTAACCCGGACCGAATACGCCGGCCTGCGTTTCTACGACAACCGTCCGGCGCGTGTCGCCGAATCCCGGGTGCTGTCCGACGGCACGGAAATCGAACTGACGGCCGTCGCTTACGCCTATGAGCAGTCTCCCCTCATGGAACGGGTTGTCAAAACCGTGACTGCCGCCGGTTCCAGCCAGGAACAGACAAGCGTGGAAGAAACGTATGGAGAAGCCGCCGCCTATCCCTATGCCGCCGGGCAAATGAAATTCACCCGGGACATTGCCGGAGTGGAAACCTCCTATGACTATGAGGCGGCCGCGGAACACGGCGCCGCGCATAAAAAGACGGTCATCACCAAAGCCGGCGGCGGACTGGTGGCCGGACAGAGCCGCAAGACGGAATCGTTCATTGCCGCCAATGGCACGGTGCTTTTTGAGCAGGAAAGCATCTGGGATGGTGAAAACTGGCTGCTGCTCTCAAGCGGCGCCCATGAATACGATGAAGAAGGCCGCCGCACGAAAACCACGCGGGGCAACGGCCGCGTCAGCGCCACGTCCTGGATGTGCTGCGGCAAGCTCTCGGAAACGGACGAAGATGGTGTCCTGACGTCGTACGGTTACAACAGCGCCCACCAGCTGGTGGAAACCATCCGTTCGGAAATCAGCGATGGAGACACGGTCATTACCCCGGAAACCATCACCACCTACACCCGGGACGCCGCCGGGCGCGCCCTGCAGACGCGCCGGGACAGGGGGGCCATGACCACGACGGAAAGCGTGGAATACGACAGGCTCGGCCGTATCGTCAGGCAAACCGATGTGCTGGGCCGCGTGACGGCGACAGCCTACAGCGAAGACGGCCTTACGGAAACCGTCACGACGCCCTCCGGCGCTACCCTCGTCACGGAATATCATGCCGACGGCTCCGTACTTCATGAATACGGCACGGGACAGCGCGAACGCTGCCATGTCTATGACATTGACAATAACTGTTTGAGGGAAACCGTTACCCTGGCCGGTCAGACCATCATCCTTTCCCGGACCCTGGTCAACGGCTTCGGACAAAGCGTCGTGCAAGTGATGCCCACGACTGCCGGGTTCCTGTATGACCGTTCCGAATACGATGAACAGGGGCGTCTCATCCGCTCATGGAGGGATGCGGGAGCGCAGGAGGAGGCCGTCGCCATGGCGCCTGCGCTCTATGAATACGATGCATTCGGCAATATGACCAGGGAAACGCTCGCCCTGGCGGAGCAGCCCGCTCCGGACAACAGCCCTATCCGGGAATATGCCTTCAGCGTGGAAAACGCGGAGGACGGCGTCTATATGGTGACGGCGCAAACCCGCTACAATGCTGAGGGGCAGCCGCTTGTCTCCGTACGGAAGCAGCTCCTGTCCGAACTCTCCGGAGTTCTGGAAACAAAAGCGCTCATCGTTGACGAACGCGG